>Ga0315904_10004157_pt1 | contig 20843 bp, 17 predicted proteins | sample LakEriMetagenome_6_FD_203529 | JGI IMG/M metagenome (GOLD analysis project Ga0315904, IMG submission 203529) | Freshwater fungal communities from buoy surface, Lake Erie, Ohio, United States - Buoy 12 MA120 | ecosystem: Environmental > Aquatic > Freshwater > Lake | place: USA: Lake Erie, Ohio...
CCGGCGGTCAGTGCCACGGTCAATACCACGAGCCAGGCACAGCGGATTCTGACGTTCACGCTCCCGCCCCGCTCTGTGAATCTGCATCCTAGTCCCAGCGCAGGCGTGGCCGCGGTCTGGAAGGCGGAGCGGTCAGGAACCGTTGCGGTCGAGGCCACGCTTGCCGACGCCGACCCCGCGTGCGGCGATGGGTTTGCCTGGGAGCTACGGCAAGACGAAAAAGTGCTGGCGAGTGGGAAAGTGGCAAATGGCGGCACCGCGCCGCCGCTCAAGCGCGAAGTAACGGTTAAGGTGGGGGAGACACTCCTGCTCTGCGTCCTCCCCGGCGGCGAGTACTCCTGCGACACGACCACGATTGGCTGGAAAGTCGGTAGCGACGAGCTCACGAAAGACGCGCTCACCCATGCGGGCCAAGGCAGCTTTGGGCCGTGGCGCTTTGTCGATCTTGGCCCGGTTCAGCGCTCCGCCGAGGCAAGCGCGGTAGTCACGGCCTGGAAGTCGGGCGACCATGCCAAGGCGCTCGCCCTTGCCGCCGCGCTGCCACTGGAGCAGAGCCCATTTCTCCCCGACAGCGACAGCCAGCTTCCCACCGAAACGCAAACCCAGCTCGCCGCGCTGGAGCACGAACGCACTGCGCTCCAAGCCCAAATCCCCGCTGTCCCCCAGATTGCCAATGGGATCGCGGAGGGCGGTGTCCCCGGCACGCCCCACGACGGTGTCCACGATGTCAAAGTGCACAAGCGTGGCCGCTACGATAACCTCGGTGAGCTCGTACCCCGTGGCGCGCCGGTCGTGCTGGGCGGGGGGGCACTCAAGATCAACTCAGGCTCGGGGCGGCGCGAGCTGGCGGAGTGGATCGCCAGCGACACAAACCCCATGACCGCGCGGGTGATCGCCAACCGGCTCTGGCAGGGGCACTTTGGACGTGGGATTGTCGCCACGTCCAGCAACTTCGGAGCTCTCGGGGAGAAAGCCACGCACCCAGAGCTACTGGACTATCTGGCTCGTGAGCTCGTGCAGAGCGGCTGGAGCCTCAAGGCTCTCCACAAGCGCATCGTCACCAGCGATGCCTACCAGCAGTCCTCCATTCCGTCGGCCCTTGCCCTCGCCAAAGATCCCGATAATCGCCTGCTCTCCCGCGCCCCACGCCGCCGCTTAGAAGCAGAGGCGCTCCGCGATGCCCTGCTCTCGGCGTCGGGGAAGCTGGACCGCACGCCCGGTGGCCTCGCGTTTCGGGATATCGCCACGCCGCGCCGGACGGTCTACGCCATGACGATCCGCTCGGACAGAACGGGCTTTGGGCCGCTCTTTGACAGCGCCGACCCAACCAACAGTGCCGAAAAACGCACGATCTCGACAGTGGCTCCACAGGCGCTCTACTTGCTCAACAGCCCCTTCGCGCAGGAGCAAGCGCAGGCCCTCGCCGCCCGCCTCAAGGCCCATCCGGGAACCGATTCCGAGCGCATCCGCTACACCTACACTCTCCTCTATTCCCGCCCGCCGTCGCCCAAAGAGTTCGCTCTTGGCCAGAGTTTTCTCACCAAGCTAGGCCCCGACGGCTGGGATGCCTACGCTCAAGCGCTCCTCTGCGCCAATGAGTTCTGTTATGTGGACTAAAACTATGACACGACGTGAGATTTTGCAAAACTGGGGGACGGGCTTTGGAATGCTCGGCCTCGCGAGCCTGCTCGCCGACGATGCACAGGCCAAGAGCTCCCCCATTCATGGGGGCGGGGGGGGCAAAGCCAAGCGCGTGATCTTTTTGTTCATGTCTGGCGGGCCATCGCACGTGGACACGTTTGACCCCAAGCCGCGCCTGACTGCCGAGATGGGCAAACCCTTGCCTTTTGCCAAGCCGTCGCTGGAGCGCACCAAGACCGGCAACCTACTTGGGTCGCCGTGGCAGTTCAAAAAGCATGGGCAGTGCGGCACCGAGGTCAGCGAGCTCTTTCCCAAAGTGGCGGAGTGCGTCGATGATATGTGCGTCATCCGCTCCATGGTTGCAGACAACATCAACCATAATGGCGCGTGCCTCCAGATGAACACGGGCGAGCAGGCGTTTTCAAGGCCGTCGCTGGGCTCGTGGCTCTTGTATGGGCTAGGGACAGAGAATAAAAACCTGCCAGGCTATGTCGTGCTCTCGCCCGCTCAGCCCGCGCAGGGGGCACCGCTCTGGACCAGTAGCTTCCTGCCCGCCGCGTTCCAGGGGACGCTGGTCAGCGACCTCAAGAACCCCATTGCCAATCTGAGCAATGCCAAGCTCTCGGCGCAGAAGCAGCGCGAGCAGCTGGACTTGCTGGCGCAATTAAACGCCCAGCACAAAGCGGCCCGGCCCGGCGATGCCCAGCTAGAGGGCCGCATCCAGAGCTTCGAGCTGGCGTTTCGCATGCAGCGCGAGGCTCCTGAGGCTTTCGATGTGGAGCGTGAGAGCGCGGAGACCAAGAAGCTCTACGGCCTCGATAACCCGCTCACCGAGACCTTCGGGCGGCAGTGCTTGATGGCGCGGCGGCTGGTCGAGCGCGGCGTGCGGATGGTGCAGGTCTACCACACTGCGACGTCCAAGCGCTCCAGCTGCCAGCTCTGGGACCAGCATGGGGGGCTCAAGACCGAGCTGCCCAACAACTGCGCCGCCACCGACCAGCCCATCGCGGCGCTTCTGAAAGACCTCAAGGCACGGGGATTACTAGAGGACACGCTGGTGATCTGGGGCGGGGAGTTTGGGCGCACGCCGACCGCAGAGAGCATGGATGGCCGCGAGCACCACCCGTTTGGCTTCTCCATGTGGCTAGCAGGCGGCGGCGTGAAAGGCGGCATGGTTCACGGCTCCACGGATGAGTACGGCTGGCACGCCCAAGACAAGAAAGTCCACGTCCACGATCTCCACGCCACGATTTTGCACCTGATGGGAATAGATCACACAAAACTGACGTATCTTTACGGAGGACGAAACTACCGCCTCACCGATGTCTACGGAACGGTGGTGACCGATATTCTGGCTTAACGGAGAGTTTTTCATGCAACGACATCTTGCCCTACTGCGCGAGCTCTTCCCACTCCCCAAGCGCCAGCGCATCGATGGGGAAACGGCGGATCAGATTCTGGAGCGAGCCAAACAGCAACTCAATGCACTGCACTCTCAGCATCGGGAACAAGCGGTTTTAGCGATCACAGCCAAGAATAATCTGCAAAACCAGGTGGACGATCTGGGAAAGAAGATCCGGAATCTTCAGGAAAAAGCAGAAAGAGCCGTTGGCAAAGGTGAGCTACTGCTGGCAGATAAGCTCTTTCAGGAAAAGCAGGGCTACGAAGAATCGCTACGAAGTGCCGAAGAAACACTCCAGCATGCGGTGGAGACCGCCGAGCAGGTCAAAGTTACTATCAAGCGCGAGGAAGAGTGGATCTATCAGACAATGACGGCTACGATGGCATTCCAGACAAAGTGGAAAGACTGCGCGATCCAGCAGGAGATGCAGCAGCAGTTGGAGCGCATGGGCGTGTGGCACTTGATACACCCCCAAGAGCCGCCAATAGATCGCAAGACGGCGCGGGAGCTGGTGAGCTTTTTGCTACTGGTGATCGTCGGGCTATTTATCTTCGCCTTGAGGTAAAACAGCTCTATGAGTAGTCACTTTGATCTCAATGACCGCCCCGCGCCCGATGATGTGCTGGTGGCAATTGCGGACTATGTGCAGAGCGACGCGCCACCGAGTGCACTGGCGCTCGATACGGCGCGGCTGTGCCTTCTGGACACGCTGGGCTGTGGGATCCTAGCGCTAAGCTTTCCGGCCTGTGTGCGGCATCTGGGGCCGGTGGTGCCGGGAACCGTGGTGCCCAACGGAGCGCGGGTGCCGGGGACAAGTTTTCGCCTCGATCCGATCAAGGCGGCCTTTGACATTGGCTGCATCGTCCGCTGGCTGGACTACAACGACACCTGGCTCGCCGCTGAGTGGGGGCATCCGTCGGACAACCTCGGGGGGATTCTGGCGGTGGCGGACTATCTCTCGCAAGTCAGAGTTGCGGAGGGGAAAGCAGCGCTGACGATGCAGACGGTGCTGGAGGCGCTGGTCAAGGCACATGAGATTCAGGGCGTGCTCGCGCTGACCAATAGCTTCAATCGGGTGGGGCTGGACCATGTGGTGCTGGTGAAGGTTGCGTCCACGGCGGTCGTGGCGAAGCTACTCGGGGCGGATCGGGAGCAGATTATTGCGGCGCTCTCCCATGCCTGGGTGGATGGTCAAGCGCTCCGCACCTACCGCCACGCGCCCAATGCTGGGCCGCGCAAGTCTTGGGCGGCGGGCGATGCGACCTCGCGTGCCGTGCGCCTCGCGCTCCTGGCAGCTGGGGGGGAGCTAGGGATTCCCACGGCACTCACCGCGCCACGCTGGGGCTTCTACGATGTGCTCTTCGGTGGGAAGCCTTTCTCGCTCTCGCAGCCCTTTGGGAGCTACGTCATGGAGAACATTCTCTTCAAGATCTCTTTCCCCGCCGAGTTTCATGCTCAGACCGCCGTCGAAGCCGCCGTCCGTCTGCATCCCCAGATGAAAGACCGGCTGGATCAGATCGAGCGCATTGAGCTAACGACCCACGAGTCCGCGATTCGGATTATCTCAAAAGTAGGGCCGCTAAGTAACCCGGCGGATCGGGACCACTGCCTCCAGTACATGACCGCGGTTGGTCTGTGCTTTGGCAACCTCACCGCCGAGCACTATGAGGACAGCTTCGCCGCCGACCACCCGGAGCTAGACAGCCTGCGCGAAAAGATGGTGGTTCGTGAGGAGCTGCGCTACAGCCAAGAGTACTTAGAACCCGATAAGCGCTCCATCGCCAACGCCGTTCAGGTATTCTTCACCGATGGCAGTGCGAGCGAAAAAATCGAGGTTGAGTACCCGCTGGGCCACCGCCGCCGCCGTACTGAGGGAGTTCCCAAGCTCTTAGAGAAGCTGGAGCATAACCTCGCCACGCATTTTTCGCAAGAGCGCTGCCAGACGATCTTGGCACTGGGCAAGAACGCCGAGCGCCTCGTTGCAACCAGTGTCCCGGAGTTTATGATGCTCTTCAGCCCACCCGACGCGATACAATAGCCGTTGCTATGGCCGAGAAAACCAAAAAATTTCATGTGATTACCTGGGGCTGCCAGATGAATGTCGACGACTCCGATCAGATCGAGAACTTATTGCTCTCCGATGGATTGGAGAAAGCCGACTCGCTCGAAGATGCCGATGTGGTGATGCTCAATACCTGCTCCGTGCGCCAGAAGCCTGAGGATAAAGTCTTCTCGCAGCTAGGCATCCTCGCGGAGCTCAAGCAAGCCCGCCCCGACATGGTGATTGGGGTCACCGGCTGCATGGCGCAGCGCGCGGGCGCCGAGATCGCCAAGCGTGCGCCGCACATTGACCTCATTGCTGGCACCGCGCAACTAGAGCGCATCCCGGAGCTTGTGCGCACCCGCCAGAGTTTGTTAGAAAGCGGCGCGGCGACACAGAACAAGCCCCGCGATGTGCTGATCCAGCTCCAGCTCCCGCGCAAGAAAGAGGAGAGCCAGCTCTTTCTGCCCGAGCGCAAGCGCGTGACGACTGGTAAGCTCAAGTCTTTTGTCAGCATCATGTACGGCTGCGATAAGTTCTGCCAGTTCTGCATCGTCCCTCATACCCGTGGAAAAGAGCGCTCTCGGCCTGCGTCGGAGATTATCGGTGAGGTGGAGTATCTTGCGCAGCACGGCACCAAAGAGGTCTGCCTGCTCGGCCAGACGGTCAACTCCTACGGCCTCAAGGGTCTCGAAGCCACGTGCTCTTTCTCCGAGCTCCTCCGCCGCGTGGATGCGGTCGAGGGCATTGAGCGCATTCGGTTTACATCGCCGTATCCCAAAGACTTCACCGACGATGTGATCGAGGCGATGGCGAGCCTGCCTGCGGTCTGTGAGCAAGTGCATCTGCCCGTGCAAGTCGGCGATGATGTGTTGCTTAAGCGCATGAACCGTGGCTACACGTTGGAGCAGTACCGGACGATCGTTCACAAGCTACGCGCCGCGATGCCCGATATTGCCATCACCACGGACCTCATGCTCGGCTTCCCCGGCGAGACCGAGGAGCAGGTGCAGAACACGCTGGACTTTGTGGAAGAGATCCGCTTCGACCAGGCGTTTATGTTCATCTACTCCCCGCGCCACCCCACCCCCGCCGCAAAAATGCCTGACCAGATTCCCCAGCCCGTCAAAGTGGAGCGCCTGGAGCGCCTGATCGCGATCCAGAACCGCATCGTGGTGGAGAAGAACAACCAGTACGCCGCCGAGCGCCGCACCTACGATGTGCTGGTCGAAGGAGCTTCTCCCAAGCACGAAGGCCAGTGGCACGGCCTCACAAGAGGCGGCAAGACCGTCAACTTCGACGCCCACCGCAACCTCACCGGCCAGACCGTCAAGGTTCGCGCCCTCGAAGGCCACCTCTGGGGCTTCATGGGCGAATTGGTCTGATTGCTTATCAGGCGGGCGGCTAAAGCGGCCCGCTGGTGCGGCAAGACCTGTGAACGGGCCTCAGGCTAACAGGATGGGATGATTTAGGAGTATGCCAACCATTGAGCTTGAAGCGTATGCCCAAGAGTTTCTCCTTTGGGGGACGCGTCTAAAAAAACAAACCACTCGCCAGATCATCGAGGAGTTTGCGGATCAATTTCGCACCCTGGAGATCGTGGAAACGAAAAAGAAGCACGAGGGTATCTGGGATGCGCTCCGATTAGGTTATGTTGGCATACCCACTGCGAGCCTGATTTTGGAGCGTGGCATCGCTGTTGCCTACCCGTTGGCGGATTTTCCGGGAGAGAGTCAGTCTCACCCAACACTGCTCCGGCTCACACTTTTACTCGAAGAGCTACCATCTCCCCCTGATGAGTTTCAGATGTTGGTTGAGGAGTACGACGATCTCACCCAAAAGCTCCAGGAATTCTGTCAATATCATTTTGTCTCCGGGTGGCTTGCGAAAGTCCCTTTCCAAATCCACGCGACCGTACTTGAGGAGATGCTGTAGCTATGACTTTGGAGCAGTTTGACGCGCTACAATAACGCACCATGGGACGACGACCAAAAGAACAGCCCCCCATTGAGCCCGAGCCGACACCCGAGCCGATCTCACCGATTCGGCGGCGACGGCGGGCGGAGGCGATCGCAGCGAGTGTGAAGCTTCCGCTGGAGGAAGTGCTGACCGAGGCGCGGCTGTTGCGCTACGCCGATGCACGCTCGTGGAAGCTGGGGGAGGAGTACCTGGCGGCGGGCGCGGTGGTGCTGATGAAGGCCGATACGGAGCGCGTGACGGCGGCGATTCGGGGGACGCAGCCCTACACGGCGACTCTTTCGGTGACAACGCGGGGGAACTTGCTCTACGACTGCTCCTGCCCTTACCACCAAGACGATGGCGCTTTCTGCAAGCACCTGGTCGCGCTGGGGCTGGCGTACGTGCGGCGCAACGCGGTCGAGGAGGTCGCCGTTCCCAAGGGCAGCGCGATGGACACGATTCAGAAGCACTTGGAGACTTGCACCAAGGAGCAGCTCATCATGCTTCTGATGGCCCAGTCGCTGGAGAACGAGTCGCTTCGCCGCCACCTGCTCTGGCTAGCCAAGCCGACGAGCGAGCCTGCTCGTCCCCGGCTTGTCTTCAAACCCGCAAGCGCTGAATCGTAACAATCCGTCCCCCTTCGCAGCGAGGCACGAGCGATCAGCCGGAGGGGGTCGGCGGTGGTGCCGCCGGGGGGAGGCAGAGAATTTTAAATCTAGACTAAGTCAATCGGAATTAGTTGACATTGGATTTTGCCTGTCCTATAATTGATCCGAACGGAAAGGAAATCCCTATGTCACTGGATGAATCCCAATTGCACTTCGATACCCTGGCACTGCACGCCGGGCAAGTCCCCGACCCGACCACGACCGCACGCGCGGTGCCGCTCTACCAGACCACGAGCTATGTCTTTAAAGACGCGGATCATGCTGCGAATCTGTTTGGCCTGAAAGAGTTTGGCAATATCTACACCCGCCTGATGAACCCCACCACCGATGTCTTCGAGAAGCGTGTGGCGGCGCTGGAAGGGGGAATCGGGGGATTAGCGGCGGCATCGGGGCAGGCGGCGGAGACGCTGGCGATCCTGAATATCCTCAATGCGGGCGATCATATTGTCTCGTCGTCGTCGCTGTACGGCGGGACGTGGAATTTACTTCGCCACACGCTTCCCAAGCTGGGGATCACGACCACGTTTGTGGACCCGAGCAAGCCCGAGAACTTCGCGGCGGCGATTACGGACTCGACCCGGCTGATCTTTGCTGAGACCATGGGCAACCCCAAGCTCGACACGCTGGACATTGAGGCCGTTGCCGCGGTCGCGCATGCCCATAAGATTCCGCTGATGGTGGACAACACCGCGGCGTCCCCGGCGCTGGTCAATCCCATCGCCCACGGCGCGGATATTGTCGTGCACTCGGCGACCAAGTTTATTGGCGGACACGGCACGACCATCGGCGGGGTGATCGTGGACTCCGGCAAGTTCGACTGGGCGGCATCGGGCAAGTTCCCGGACTTCACCACCCCGGATCCCAGCTACCACGGCCTCGTTTTAGCGAGCTTGCCGGAGCCGCTGCGCTCGATGAGCTATATCCTCAAGGCGCGGCTTCAGGGCCTGCGCGACATGGGCGCGGCGATCTCCCCGTTCAACTCCTGGCAGCTGATTATCGGGCTGGAGACCCTGCACCTGCGCATGGAGCGGCACAGCAAGAACGCGCTGGCGGTGGCGCAGTGGCTCAAGACGCATCCCAAGGTGACCTGGGTGAACTACCCCGGCCTCCCCGAGCACCCGGCGCATGAGATCGCCAACCGCTACCACAAGAAAGACAGCGACGGCAACACGCAGTACGGCGCGCTGGTCGGCTTTGGGGTGCAAGGCGGCGTGGATGCCGGCCGAAAGCTGGTGTCGTCGGTGAAGCTGCTCTCGCTGCTGGCCAATATCGGCGATGCCAAGAGCCTCATCATCCACCCGGCGAGTACCACCCACTCCCAGCTCACCGAGGAAGAGCAGGCCGCCACCGGCGTGACCCCGGACTTCGTGCGCCTCTCGATTGGCATCGAGCACGCCCCGGATATTATCGCCGATCTGGAGCAAGCGCTGGCGCAGGTCTGATCGGTAGACACTCGATAAAGTAGCCCCGACGGTAAACCTCGGGGCTATAGGGCGAGCAAGTCGCCGCGCCTTCGGCGGAAAAATCTCGTACCGACGAGGGACGAGGAGGCGGCACGAAGTGCCCCATAGTGGGACGATCTCCGTCCAAAGGTGCTTGTATGATAGAACTTTCGTGTGGCTCGCTGGGCATTCGGCCCACTTCCTTGGTGTAACAACACTCACGCAACGGGCAGGAAATCCCGCCGTTTTTGCCGAACGGTGAGGCATGGAAACCAACACTGAGCATAAGTTCCGGGACTACGAGGCCGAGGCCCGCGATACCGTCAAGACTTTCTACCGCCTCAACCATACCCACCAGACCCTGGACTTTGTGAAGGCCAAAAAAGCCGACTATCTGGCGCTTAACCGGCGCGAGATGGGCATCTGGGAGGCGATGGAGTTTCTCAACGAGCTGATCGATGACTCCGACCCCGATGGCGACTTTACCCAGATCGAGCACCTGCTGATGACCTCCGAGGCGATCCGCAAGGACGGCCACCCGGACTGGTTTGTCCTCACCGGCCTCATCCACGATCTGGGGAAGATTCTCTGCCTCTTTGGCGAGCCGCAGTGGGCCGTGGTGGGCGACACGTTTGCGACCGGCTGCAAGTACAGCGAGAAGTGTGTCTACCCCGAGTTCTTCGCCCTCAACCCCGATAGCCAGGTCCCCGAGTACCAGACAGAATACGGCATCTACGAGCCAGAGACGGGCCTCGACAACGTGCACCTCTCGTGGGGCCACGACGAGTATCTTTACCACGTGGTCAAAGACCACCTCCCCGACGAGGCGCTCTACATGATCCGCTACCACTCCTTCTACCCCTGGCACAACGAGGGGGCCTACACGCACCTCACCAACGCCAAGGACCGCCAGCACTTGACGGATGTGCTGATGTTCAACCGCTACGATCTCTACACCAAGACCGATGAGCGCCCCGATGTGGAGGCCCTGAAGCCCTACTACCTGGAGCTCATCAACCAGTTCTTCCCCGCCAAACTGCGGTGGTAGTCCCCCCTAACCCCCGCCGAGCGGGGGGACAAAGCAGAATCGGATTCCTTATATTCCCCCCGCTGGGCGGGGGCTAGGGGGGAAGATGCCCAACGACAGCACGCTTGATATCCTAAAAGACGCCCTCGCTACGCTGGGCGCGGGCTTTACCGACCTGCCGCCGCACCAGCCCCGAGCCGATCTATCGGCAATTGAGGAAGTTTTACAGGAGGTGGCGGTTCGACTTCAGGACAACTATCCCTACTTCCATCCGCTCTATGCCGGGCAGATGCTCAAGCCGCCGCACCCCGTCGCGCGGCTCGCGTATCAGCTGGCGCTGTACGTGAATCCGAATAACCATGCGCTGGACGGCGGGCGGGCGAGCTCGGCGATGGAGAGAGAGGCGGTCGCGCAGCTGGCGGCGATGTTTGGCTGGACGACCTTTCTGGGGCACCTGACCAGCGGCGGGACGATGGCAAATTTGGAGGCGCTCTGGGTGGCGGGACGGCTCGCGCCGGGGAAAGTTGTGCTGGCGTCGTCGCAGGCGCACTACACGCACTCAAGAATCAGCGCCGTGCTGGGTTTGCCGTTTGAGTCTGTCCCCGTGGATCGTTTTGGGCGCATGAGCACCGCGGCGCTGGAGGCGCGGCTGGAGCAGGGCGATGTGGGCTGCGTGGTAGTGACTCTGGGAACCACGGCAACAGGCTCGGTTGATCCCCTCCCCGAGATTCTGGCGCTGCGGCAAAAATATGGCTTTCGCCTCCACACCGATGCGGCTTACGGCGGCTACTTTGGGCTGGCGGCGAACTTGGGCGAAAGTGCGCGTGCGGCATTTGATCGGATTGAGGAAGTGGACTCGCTGGTGATTGATCCGCACAAGCACGGGCTCCAGCCCTACGGTTGTGGCTGCGTCTTGTTCGCCGACCCGAGTGTCGGGCGCCTCTACAAGCACGACTCGCCTTATACCTACTTCAGCTCAACGGAGCTTCATTTAGGGGAGATTAGCCTGGAGTGCTCCCGTGCTGGAGCCGCCGCTGTGGCGCTCTGGGCGACCCAGCGCTTACTGCCACTGGTGCGTGGTGGGGAGTTTGCGGGGATGCTCGCGCAGTGTAGAAGCGCCGCGCTCGCTCTCTACGAACGGCTCGCCGCCGATCCGCGCTTTCTGGTTGGCTTTGCGCCCGAGCTGGACATCGTGGTCTGGGCCGTGCGCCCGGAGCTGGGAGCCTCGGCACGCGCTATCTTCGAAGAGGCGGCTCGGCGAGGCCTGCATTTAGCCCTCGCCGAGCTGCCGGGAGCGTTCTTTGGCCTCGAAGGAGAAGAGCCCATCTCCTGCCTGCGCTCGGTGCAGATGAAGCCTGAGCACGCGGACTTAGAGTGGCAGGAGAAGCTCTGGCACCTCCTCTCCGAGGCCACGGATGCCGTCGTGAGCCGCTGGGAGCGGAGGTGATAAAATAGGACAAATGCGTCTTATTATGCTAATCCTGCTGACCTTGGCATCTGCGGCGCTGGCGAGTGCGCCCAGGAAAAAGCCCGATGCGGCGGCGGAGTATCTCACGGCCACGATGGACGATCCCATTGCGCGGCTACAAAAACGCCTGGAGCGCGGCGAGCTAAAGCTGCGCTACGAGGCGCAGGGTGGCTACCTCAAGGCGCTGCTAAAAGAGCTGCAGATTCTTCCCTCTTCCCAGATGCTTGTCTTCTCCAAAACCAGCCTCCAGCTCTCGTTTATTACCCCCAGCACGCCCCGTGCGCTCTACTTTAACGACAACTGCTGGGTGGGGTTTGTCCAAGGCGGGCAGGTGCTGGAGCTGATGGCGCAAGATCCCGTGCAGGGCTCTGTTTTCTACACGCTGGCCCAGAATCCCAATCGGCTCGTTCTTAAGCGCCAGACCTACGAGTGCCTGCAGTGCCACCAGTCCTCGGTGACCAAGAGCATCCCAGGGCATGTGATGCGCTCGCTCTATGTGCGTGCCGATGGCCAGCCGGACTTTTCTGCGGGCTCAAAAGTGACGACCGATGAGAGCCCGTTTGAGGAGCGCTGGGGGGGCTGGTACGTGACAGGCACGCATGGGAAGCTGCGGCACCTGGGCAATGAGCTCGCACGGGGCGGCGATGGCGATGCGCGCATAGACTCTGAGGCGGGAGCCAATCTGACCAACCTGCGCGAGAAGTTTGACACCTCGCCGTATCTCACCCCCCACTCCGATATTGTCGCACTCCTAGTGGCGGAGCATCAGGGAGCGCTCCAGAACCTACTGACCCGTGTGAGCTATCTTGTCCGCGATACCCTCGCTGATGAAGCCCAGCTCAACGCCGCGCTGAAAGAGACGGGCCGTCGCGAGAGCACCACGCGCCGGATTGCCAGCGCGTGCGAGCCGTTGGTCAAGGCGCTTTTCTTCGGCGACGAAGCGCCTCTCAAGGAAAAAGTAACCGGCACCACGCCCTTTGCACGCCAGTTCGCCCAGCAAGGCCCGCTCGATGGTAGGGGCCGCACCCTGCGCGATCTAGATCTACAAACCCGCCTGTCTCGCTACCCCTTGAGCTGGACCGTCTACTCGCCGCAGTTTGACGCACTCCCCAAAGAAGCAAAAAGCTACATCACGCGCCGCATTCAAGGAGTCCTCTCCGGCCAAGATAAATCCAAAGACTTCGCGCAGCTCACCGAGGCCGACCGAACCGCCATCCGCGAGATTCTCATGGCAACCAAGCCCGCGCTACTGCGCGAGTAGCGCCTTAGTTGCTGCCTCGACATCGGGCTGGCGCATGAGCGACTCCCCGACCAGAACGGTGTGGGCTCCGGCGGCTCCCATGCGTGCGACATCCTCGGCGGTGAAGATTCCACTCTCTGCAACGGCGATGGCGTTCTGGGGAAAGAGGGGCGCGAGGCGCTCGAAGGTCTCCAGGCTCACCGTGAAGCTCTTCAAGTCGCGATTATTTACCCCAAGCAGCGTCGCGCCAGACTCGATAGCCAGCGCCAGCTCCGCCTCGTCGTGAACTTCCACGAGAGCGTCCATCCCAAGCTGTTCGGCGGCGTGGCGCATTTCGGCCAGCCGCGCGGGGGAGGGAATCGCGGCGACGATCAGTAAGATCGCATCGGCACCCGCTAGGCGCGCTTCGTAGATCTGGATCGGGTCGATCAGAAAGTCCTTGCGCAGGAGTGGTAGCGGCACCACCTCACGAATCGTGGCGAGATAGCCCAAGCTTCCCTGAAAGTACGTCTCGTCTGTGAGCACGGAAAGACAGCTCGCTCCGCCCGCAAAGTAGGCGCGGGCAATGGCCACGGGATCGAAATCGGGCCGGATCAGCCCCTTGCTCGGCGAGGCCTTCTTCACCTCGGCGATCAGGGATACCCTCCTCCCCCCTGCCCCCTCCTCCCAACCCTGCGGAGGCAGGGATGGGTGAGGGGGTGAGAAAACCTGCTCTTTCTCCCCCTCCTCCCGGGGTCGGGAGGAGGGGGCAGGGGGGAGGAGGGCTTTCTGAAACCCGCGTGTCGGCGGCAAATCTGCGCACTGAGCCTGCAAGTGCGCGGGCTTGTGCGTGGCCTTAAGAGCCGCAACTTCGTCGCGCTTGGTGGCAAGAATCTTCTCTAAAATATCACTCATGATCTCTGTGTGAACTCCACAAACTGGTTGAGCTTAGCTAGTGCCGCGCCTGAGTCGAGGGTCTGGGCTGCCAGCGCGATGCCATCGGTGAGGGTGTCGACGGCTCCGGCGACATAGAGCGCGGCTCCGGCGTTGGCCAGCACGATCTCACGGCGGGGGCCGGGCTCGCCCGAGAGAATCGCGCGAACCGTGGCGGCGGGGTCGTCGTCGTTGGGCGCGAGGGCTTCGGGAGTCGTTTCGGTGAGTCCTAGCTCACGGGAGGTGAGGGTATAGGTGGTCACTGTGCCGTTTTTTCCCTCTGCGATAAACGTCTCCCCAAACGTAGAAAGCTCATCAAGGCCCGCTTTTCCATGTACCACTAGGACATGCTCGGCCCCGAGGCGCAGGAGAACGTGAGCGAGGGGCTCGCATAGAGCGCCATCGTAGACCCCGAGCACTTGCCGAGTTGCGCCTGCCGGGTTGGTCAGGGGCCCCAGCGCGTTAAAGATCGTCCGAAAGCCCAGCTCGGCGCGAACTGGGGCGGCGTGCTTCATTGCGGGATGGTGGCTGCGGGCAAAGAGAAACCCGATTCCGACTTCATCAATGCAGTGCCCCACAGCCTCAGGTGTCAGATCGAGGCGTGCGCCCAAGGCTTCGAGCACATCGGCGGAGCCAAACTTACTGGTGGCGGCGCGGTTGCCGTGCTTGGCAATGGCAACTCCCGCGGCGGCGGCGACAAAGGCCGATGTGGTCGAGACATTGAAGGTCTTTTGTGCTGCGCCGCCCGTGCCACAGGTATCAACAAGCGGCTGGCGGTGGGTCGTGACTTTGAGTGAGTGTGCCCGCATCCCCCGGGCAAAGCCAGTCAGCTCCTCCACACTCTCGCCTTTGAGGCGTAGCGCCGTGAGTAGGGCCCCGAGCTGGGCAGGCGTCGCTTCCCCCGCCATGATCGTGCCCATCGCGGCCTCGGCCTCGGCCTCGGAGAGCCCCGTACCGCCCAGAACTTTCGCCAGAACTTCTTTCACGAGGGGTATTTTATCGCAGTTAGTCCATGTCCGTGAGCATCAGCACCCAGACCAGCCCCCGCATCCGATCCACGGTCACGAGAGTGGCGTCCCAGGCGATATCGTGGAGCCAGCCGTGCCAGCCCTCTTCGCACAGATAGGTCGTGTACTCCTCAGGAGCGCCGGGCAAGAGAGCCGTGCAGAACGCCAGTGCCCCATCTTCCGCGTCTTCAGGCGACTGGTCGCAGGCGACATACGCACCGCCGCTAATCAGCCGCAGGGCAAGATGGTCTTCCAGCGGCTCATCCAGTTGGTAAAAGCTGGGCACAAGGCTTGGATCGGGGATGCGCTGCGGCTCGGGGAGGGCCTCCAGCACACTCGGCAGGCACAGGAAATCCCGTGGAAACCCGAGGCGATCCAGATCATCGTAGGCGGCGTGCGCCAGCCAGAGCGGGTGCGGCTCCAGCGCAAAGCCCCGAAGCTCCGCGCCGCCGTTGGTGTAGATATGTTGTAGCGCCTCCAGAAACGGCAGGGTCTCCTCCGGAACGGAGATACTCTGCACCTGGAGCTCTTGCCAGAGAGGTTGCTGCATGCATCTACTGTACCTCGAACTCGAACTTAAAACGCTGGGTGCTGGCGATAGGCTGGCCGCTCTTGAGGGCGGGCTTCCACTTCCATTTTTTCAGCGCCTCTAGCACGCGCTGGTCTACCTCAGGGTTGCCCGACGATGTCCGCAGGCTGACTTCAAAGCTGCCGTCTGCCTCGATCTCGACGACCACACGGACAAAAGACTTGAACTCGCCTTTTTTGAGAGAGTCGGGGATCGTGGGCTGGACTTGCTGGCTGGGCTCCGCCTCGCGGGTTGGTCCGGAAGGCTTGGGTGTGGGCGCAGGCGTTGGTTTTGGTGCTGGCGTGGGCTTTGGTGTTGGCGTGGGCTTTGGTGTTGGCTCCGGTGTCGGTCGAGGCGTGGGAGCGGGTGTGGGCTTCGGCGTCGGTGTGGGCTCTGGAGTCGGCTTGGGGGTTGCCGCAGGTGCACTGGGCGCGGCTTGCGGGGCCGCTTGTGGTGCTTGCGTGGGGGCAGCGATTGGCCGGGCAGTGGGCTGGGGAAAGCTATCCACCGACGGCTGGGCGCGCTCCGTGGGCCTTGCTGCAGGCCCGTCAATGGCCGTGAGCACGGGGCGCTCCGCGGGCGTGGGGGCCTGGTGGGTGGGTGCCTGCACCGGCGGTAGCTTTGGAGAAAGCGGGCGGAGAGTTGGCTGCGTGGGCGGTGGTGTCGCCTGCGCTGGGAGCGGGGTGGCCTTTGGAGCGGGCGTTGTTGTGTTTTTAGCTGTCTTGCACTCAGGACAGTCCTGAAAGATAATCTCAAGCGGCCCCGGATGCGCGTCTTGGTGGCCTTGGTGGGCTATTGAGATGCGCATCACCGCAAGCAGAAACATGGCATTGAACGCCAGGGAGAGCCCAAGGGCGGCTCCAAAGCGTGGGCGGAGATTATCTTTCAGGATTTCCATCGGGTCTCTGGGTTAGAACTTCCGCGTCAGGCTGAGCATCACGCGTCGGCCTTGCTGGAAGCGGGTTCCGGTGAAGGGCGAGTTGAAGTTCATGACGCTCTGGCTGTTCAGAAGATTCTCGACAGATAGATCTGCCTGGAGGTCGTTGCTGAGGAGCTTCGCACCGGTGGAGTAACGGAAGTTGATCTCGGTGCGGGCATTGCGATTCCCGTTATTGAGCGTGATATCTTCATCAAAGGCATTCACGATCGGCGATGAAGCAACGCCGCTGCCGTAGTAGGCGCTTAGTGAGGCAGCGGATCCATTCTTAAGGCTGTAGCTCAGACCCGCGGAGAGTGTGTGGAGCTGATCGTGATCCGAGTAGGCCTCTTCACCGCCGACGAGCTTGTTGACTGCGTTCGTGTAGGTCAGAAACCCACCAAGGCCGATGCCATTTTTGGGAGCCTTGTCGTAGGTAAGCTCAACACCATTGATAAAGCTATTGCCAATATTGATCGTGGAGAATACCCCGATCTGCGTGGCAGGAATCAAGATCGCGGTGTCGAGCTGGTTCTGAAGCCACTTGCGGTAGGCTGCGACTTTGACTAGCTGGTTGTCAGGAAGCTGGCGCTCAATGCTTGACTCCACCATCTTGGTGCGCTGTGGCTGGACACCTGCTCCGATCAGCGCTCCTTGGGCGAGCGGTGGCTGCGAGAAGAGGTGGTTGTAGGAAGCGCGCACCACAGTCTTGGGGGAGACCACGTAGGCCAGGTTGACACGCGGGGAGAGCTCCGTGTTGGTGATTGCGGCACCAGCGACACCATCCACCGTCTGCTCCGCACGGAAAAGATCCAGGCGGGCTCCGTAGTTAACCGTCAGCTTACTATCTACCTTAAAGGTGTCCTGTGCATAGGCAGCGCCGTAGTAGCCCGAGCGCTTGACCCGGAGTGTCGGAGTGGCGGTCGGGGTGGCGAGCTCATAGTGCTCGACATCCTCAGGCCCACCGTGTCCCCCTCCCCGTGTTGCACGGGAGCGCTTGCTCTCATGGTGCTCTTCCACAACTCCCCCCGGAGGAGCGAGGCGCGGATCGAGCGCATAGAGATGATCCAGAGCCGTCTGGCTTGCCGCAGTGATCTGGTAGTTCTCCGTACCACTCTGATCGGCAAAGAGTCCTCCAAACTTAAAGGTGTGACGCCCTGCGATCTGAGTGAGGTTGCCCTGAAGCTGAAGCTGGTTGTAGTTACGACGGATATCGGGATGGAACTCAATGGACGCGTCCTCGGGGAGTGTCGCCGAAGAGATCGTGGCACCGTTGTTGGGGTTGCGGTTGAGCAGGTTCTGGCGGGACTGCGAGAAACCAAGGCTCATGGTGGCGCTGGTATTGGGATTGAGCTGCTTGCGCCACTGAAGATTGCCAAAGTTATTTGCATCGTCCTGGTAGACATTTTGCCCCGCTGCATCCTGGCTGAGAAGGGCCAGAGGGGAGATATCGGGCTCACCGGGAACCGATCCATCTGCATTACGTCGCCCTCCGTAGCCAAAGCCCTGCCCGACCGAGGCAAAACGTGCAGGGAGTCCCGCTCGGTTGGCAATGTCGGTGCGACTTGGCGCCGTATTGACGGTGAGGCTTAGCTTCTCGCTGGGACTGAGGCTGTAGTCGAAGTTGCCAAAGAGTGTCTGTGAGATCTGGTTGTTGCTCCGACCAGGATTGCCCGGCTGGGGAGTCTCGATGGCATTGTTGGTGCTTCGCCCGACATAGTTGAGGAAGTAGCCCAGGCGTTTATCTTCTTTTCCGACTTGACCACCTGCAGAGAAGGCTGTCTCTGCCGTGCCGAAGCTCCCGCCTGTAAAGGTCAGAGAGCGGAAGGGCTCGATGGTTCCAGAACGGAGGGTCAGGTTGAGGGCCGCTGCGACTTCAGAGCCGTACTCAGGAGCAAAGCCGCCCGTAATGATATCCAGGGTCTCGATGGCATCTGGGGCGAGGAACTGCCCTGCACGTCCCTGAAAAGCGCCGGGGAGAAGAAAGCCGTTCAGGTAGATAGAGGTTGAGGCATGCTCTCCACGCGGATGGAGCTGGTTCTGGCTATTTTCCACCATGCCCGGAGCCGCTCGCACGGCCTTGGTCAGGCTCTGGCGGTTCCCTGCGGTGAAGGGAAAGGCGGTGACGCTATCTTTGGTAAGCTGGCGAGCGCTGGCAGTCTCACCCGTACGAATCCGATCGCGTTCCGCCGTGATCTTGATGGTCTTCTCTTTGAGGGGCTCCAGCAGAATCTCGACATCGGTGGTAGCATCGGCGACCACGGTGACCGACTGGGTATCTTTCTGGAACTCCCCCGAAGAGGTTGTCAGCTTCCAGGCGCGGTTCTCCAGAGGTGGCGTGAGGGCGGTGCCATCGGCTCCCGTGGTCACGGTGAGCGGTGTACGTACTCCGGCACTGTCGGTGAGAAGAATCTTCGCGCCGGAGAGAGGCTTCTCAGACTCGGCATTGAGCACTTTGATTTTTAAGCGACCCACCACATCGGCGTGGGCAATGGAAGAAAGAGAGACAGAAATAGCAAGGACAAGCCCAAGACGGGCTACAGACGAGAGACGCATGAGGTATCAAACTCCTGAAACGTGAATTGAAGAGAAACGACAATAAATTATTGATGAATTTTTAAGAGAGAGAGCTTGGGGGGCCGCGTGTGGTATGCCGTGGCGAGACCAGAGTCGTCACAGGGAGCAAGGCAGCTAGCGGCGACGTTTCTAGTACCACAGTCGGGGGAGGAAGGGCTAGTGAGGCACCTGCAAGAGTTGTCGGGGTTGCTTGGAGCGAACAGAGGGCACAGGAATCTTCCGCACCAAGTGTGAGGTGCGTCGCTGCTCTGTCCCGCTGTGGCGTGTGGCTTTTATCGTGAGTGAGAGGGCACCAGAGACAAACGAACAACCAGAGCGCTACGACCATAGTCGCGAAGCGCTGTAGAACTCGTTGTTTCTTGCAAGTCGTAACCATCGTTTACTGTGTACTTATTATAACACAGTAACAAAAAAACTACTTGGGAGAGGTCTGGCAGCGCTCGCACGTCCCGTGGAGCGTCAGGGTGTGGCTAGCGACTTGGAAGTTATGAGGAATCGTGGTCTGGGTGAGCATGGCATCCACCATGCAGCCCTCGAAGTCAGCAATCGAGCCGCAGCTATCACAGACCAGATGGTGGTGGTGATCCGTGTCTGAGGGGCCTGGAGCGGGCTCATAGCGGTAGAAACCCTCACCAAACTCGGTACGGATCAGTAGCTCTAGCCGTGTGAGCTCGTTGAGCGTGCGGTAGATCGTGACCAGATTGATGTCACTTTCGGTCTGCTCGTAGATGTCTTGCGCGGAGAGAGGACGCTCACTGGCCGCCAGTAGGCGCAGAAGAATCCGGCGCGGGAGCGTTCTTCGCATCCCGGCCTGCTCAAGGGTGGCTTCAAACCACTGGAGGCGCTCATCCTTGGTCATCGTTATTGTGGGAAATTATATCACGCGGAGAAAATATTGTCGTTTCTAGATTGTTTTAGTGATTCGATTGCAATATTTTCTGTGTTGCGGTATTCTTTCCCCAAAGCGAGGTGATGGTGAGCAAGGGATTTACTCTGATGGAGATAGTGGTAAGCATTGCAATTATTGCAATGCTTACTTCCGTTATCTTCCCTGCCTTTGCACAAGCGCGTATACGGGCTCAGCAGAGTGCCTGCGCCAGCAACCTACGTCAGCTTAGCAGCGCTGTGCTGCAGTACGCGGCAGACCATGAGGGAATGCTCCCCCTCACGAGTCACTCAAGCAGGAGCTCCTCTTGGGGAACCACGCTCATGCCCTACGGTGCTCTCCAAGCGCTGCGGGTCTGCCCTAGCGATCCACTTGCCAGTGCTCGTCGCGCCCAAGGGGGGACGAGCTATGCCTGGAACGAGAACCTACTGGGAGAGTTCGCCGGTTCCCACGATGCAGGCGGCGACTCTGAGGTTGCGTATGAGCCTGCGGTGGGTGTCGAGCGGCTCAGCAAGCCGGCCCACACCCTTCTTCTGCTGGAGCAGAGCGCTGCCAGTGGGACGGATTCTCGCGGCGATCATATCCACAACCGGGCCTGGCAGCGTTTTCCGGGCAAGCTACTTGAGATGCTCCAGAGCGATCTGGCGCTCACGCGGCACTCCGGGGGCTTTCTCACGGTCTGCGCCGATGGCCACCTGCATCGCTTTCCTCCTGGCCAGCTTGAAGCCCAGGCACGACAGGGCCACGATCCCCTGCAAATCCCTCTCTGAAAGCTTACTTGTATGAAATCCCTACGCCTATTCTGCCTTTTTTGTCTCTTGATCTTTGTAGCGCCTGTGCTGGCTCACCCGATGCAGGTGGAAGCCGTCGTGGCCAAGCTCCGGCCTCAGGAGAAGTTTCTCTATATCGAGTTCGTGGGCAATGTTCAGGACATCACCCAGATCCCTAGTGTGACGCTCGGCGATGAGCGCCGCAACCCCGATGGGACTTTCCCCGCCGACTTCCAGAAGAAGCTGGAGGGCTATATCAACGGCGGCTTCAAGCTGGAGCAGGCAGGCCAGCCTTGGCCCGGCGAGCTCACCCAAGTCC
>Ga0315904_10004162_pt1 | contig 20832 bp, 19 predicted proteins | sample LakEriMetagenome_6_FD_203529 | JGI IMG/M metagenome (GOLD analysis project Ga0315904, IMG submission 203529) | Freshwater fungal communities from buoy surface, Lake Erie, Ohio, United States - Buoy 12 MA120 | ecosystem: Environmental > Aquatic > Freshwater > Lake | place: USA: Lake Erie, Ohio...
GCGAGAAACTGGGGCGGGCAGGCGAGGTCATCGAGACCATCCGGGGTGTCGGCTACCGGGCCCAGGGTTGACGGTTTCGCGCTCGCCCGGCGGGCGGAGGCGGGGAAAAATGCCGGCATGGGTGAGATGATTCCCTGGATGCTGGCGGCCTTGGCCGTGGGCGCCGCGGCGTGGGCGGCGGACGAGGCGCGCTCCGCCTCGAGATGGATGCGTCGCACGCTGGCGGGAGACTCCGCGGGGCCGAGGCCTAGAAGCCGGGTGCTGCGCCTGATTGGAGCCGAACCCGCACTGGCGCGGGCGGAAAGCCAGGCGGCGGAGATCGCCGCGCTTCGGGCAGAGCACGAGCGTCGCACGGGCGAGATTCTCGGACAGCTGACGCAGGCGGTGCTCGTGGTGGACGGACAGGATCGGCTGAGGCTGGCCAACCCGGCGGCCCAGCGCCTGTTCAAGATGGAGCCTGGATGGGTGGGGAAGCCGTTTGTGCCGATGGCGCGAAGCGCCGATCTCGTTGATTTCCTTCGGCGCGTTCGGCTCGAGGGAGGGCTGGGCTCGGATGTGCAGCTGAACCGGGCGCCAGCGCCCGACATCTGGATACGCACCAGCGGCGCCCCGACGGATCCGGCGACCTATGGCCTGGGCGCGGTGATCCTGGTGGCGGAGGATATCACCCAGCTGCGCCGGCTAAAGGCGGTCGAGAGGGAATTCATCGCCAACGCCTCGCACGACCTGCGGACGCCCGTGACCATCCTGAGGGGCTACGCCGAGACGCTGCAGCAGGATCACTCAACCATGTCGGCGGAGGACAGGGCCCGGTTCATGGGCAAGCTGGTGGACGCAACGCAAAGGCTGGGCCGCCTGCTCGAGAGCCTGCTGGCGCTGGCAAGCCTTGAGAGCGGCGTTCGCCTGGAGATAGCCTCGGGAGGGCTGGCGGCGGCCGTGGAGGAGATCGCGGCCGAAATGAGGGAGCGACTGCGGGGAGAGGGCGCGCGGCTGGAGATTTCCATCGAGGACCGCGAGGGCGGGGCGGACCCGACCCAGGCGCGGCGACTCGTCCAAAACCTGCTGGAAAACGCCGTCGCGCACGCCCGGGGCATGTCGCGCCTGGTTGTCCGCGTGAGGGGGGCGCGCGTCGAGGTTGAGGACGATGGGCCGGGAGTCGCAACCGCCGAGCTTGGGCGACTTTTTGACCGATTCTACCGAGCGGACCGTTCTCGGCGACAGGGAGGCTCGGGCATCGGCTTGAGCATCGTCCGCCAGGTGGCGGAGTTGCACGGGGGGCGAGCCTGGGCGGAGGCGGCGGTGCCGCGGGGGCTTCGGGTGGTGGCCGAGCTGGGACCCCCCACAACGACGACTCCCACCGGATAGGGTGGGAGTCGTTGGGGGAAAGTGGAGCGGGCGAACGGATTCGAACCGTCAACATCCACCTTGGCAAGGTGGTACTCTACCAATTGAGCTACGCCCGCGAAAGCGGATGACAAGCAAGCCCTTGGGCTTAGTTGCTGTCAAGCCTTTGCGCCAAACGCTCCCGGATGAGCTTGGGAGCGGGAACGAAGTTGGCGCGACGGAGATGGCTGGCGGCCTCGTCGGACAGGAGCCAGCGGACAAGCTCCCGCTGCGAGGCGAGGCGATCCTCCCTCACGCAGAGCACCAGGGGAAGCCGGAGGGGGTAGTCGGCATTGTAGATGTTGTTCTCGTCGGGGAAATAGCCGGTGCTGGAGCGGCCCTCGCGCCTGTCCGCGACGCGGAGAAGGCGGCCGACACCCTCGGGCATGGGCTGGTCGGCGACGACGATGGCGTTGGTGCGGGAGGCAAGCGTGTCGCGCGCAAAGGCAGGGTCCACCCTCAGCCGCACGGTGCTGCGAAAGGGCCGGCCGCCGAGGGCGATGCCATGGAAGAGCGTGCTGCTAGGATGCTCCTGCGCTCCTGTGGTGAAGGGGAGAATGGGTTCGGGGAAGGTGACGCCGGGCACGTCGGACCAGAACTTGTAGTCGGCCGCCTGGCCGACGCCGAAGATCGCGGCAAGCGTGCCGAGGCTGACCTCCTGGACGGGCAGGGAGGGGTGGGCGTAGACGTAGGCGGCGACGGCGCCAAGGGTGATGCGGCGGATGGGCTTGCCGTCGGACGTCTTGTCGACCTGCTGACTCTCGCGCAGGATAACCAAGGCGACGTCGACCGTGCCGTTGTCCAACCCCTCGAGGGCGGGCAGGGTGCCGCGGAAGGCAACGGTGTGCTTGCCGCCGTCGGCGGCAAGATGGCGCTGCACGGCGGTGCCGAGCGTCTCGGCGAGGGCGTCGCTGCCGGCGACGGTGGCGGCCCGCAGACAGGGCGCGACGGCGAGGAGGAGAATCGAAAGGAGTCGGGCCATGGGGTCGGATGATGTCAGCCGTGGGTGCCGATGTCGAGTTCGGGCCACTGCAGAAGCTTGCGATGGAGGGTCCGGCGGCTGATGCCCATGAGCTCGGCGGCCTTGGTGCGATTGCCGCCGGCCTGGACAAGGGCCTCGCGGAGCAGGCGCTTCTCGTTGGCCTCGCGATCGAGGCTGGCGGGAGCGGAAGAGGGCGCGGTCGGGGTCGGGGCGGGACGGGCGACGGGAGCCGCGCGGAAACGGGGATCGAGATCGGCGGGCGACACCTCGCGACCGGAATGAAGCACGACGAGGTTCTCGGCGGCGTTGCGGAGCTCCCGGATGTTGCCCGGCCAGGCGTAGTCCTGGAGGACCGCGGCGGCGGGCGGGGAGAGCCGCGGCGGGGCGACGCTGTTCTCGGCGGCGAATCGTCGTAGGTAATGGCCGAGGAGGAGGGGAATGTCGTCGCGGCGCTCCCGGAGCGAGGGGAGGCGGAGCGGGACAACGGCGAGACGGTAATAGAGATCCTCGCGGAACTTGCCCTCGCGAACCATGGCCTCGAGGTCGCGGTTGGTGGCGCAGACGAGGCGGAGGTCGAGCGAGACGGGCTTGTGGGAGCCGAGGCGCTCGATGGTGCGCGACTCCAGGAACCGGAGGAGCTTGACCTGCGTGGCGGCGTCGATTTCGCCGATCTCGTCGAGGAAGAGCGTGCCGCCGTCGGCCGACTCGAAGCGTCCGGCGCGGCGCTCGGTGGCCCCGGTGAAGGCTCCCTTCTCGTGGCCAAAGAGCTCGCTCTCGAGGAGATTGGCGGGGATGGCGGCGCAATGAACCGGCACGAAGGGTCCCTTGGACCGTCGGCTGTTCTGGTGGATCATCTGCGCGAAGAGCTCCTTGCCGGTGCCGGTCTCGCCGGTGAGCAGGATGGTGGCGCCAGAGGGGGCGACCTGGCGGGTGCGCTCGACCGCGGCGAGGAGGGCGGGGGAGGAGCCGACCACCTCGCCGAGGGAAAACTTACGGTCGAGGCGGGTGCGCACGCGGTCGAGCTCATCCTCGGTTGAGCGGGCCTTGAGCCCGCGCTCGAGGACGAGGGTGAGGCGACGGAGGTCGACCGGCTTCTGGAGGAAGTCGTAGGCGCCGCGGCGCATGGCCTCGACAGCCGTGTCGATGTCGCCGTAGGCCGTCATCATGACGCAGACAGGGCGGCCGGGGAGGCGCAACGCGCGGTCGAGCACGCTCATGCCGTCCTCCCCCGCCATCCGCAGGTCGGTCACGACGGCGTCGGGGGGCACGTCCTGCATCAGGCGCGAGGCCTCGGCGGCGTCGCGCGCGACAAAGACCTCATAGGCGTCCTCAAACGCGGCGCGCAGGCCCTCGCGGGTGTGTTTCTCGTCGTCGACAACGAGCAGGGTCTTGCGGAGGTTCATGCAGGCGGCGTCTGGGTGGCGTCAAAGGCGCGGGCGGCGCGCTCGGCGAGGGCGGATCGGGCCCGGGCGGCCTCGGCCTCGCGGGCGCGCTGGTTGGCGTTGGCGACGGCGGCAAGATCGTCGAGGTCGGCCAAGTAGGCGCCCTCGAGGTCGCGCGAGGCCGGGTCGATGTTGCGGGGCACCCCCAGGTCGACCAGCAGCCAGGGCCGTCCGGCGCGGCGGTGGAGCGCGACGGCGGCGGCGTCACGCGTGAGCAACGGGCGCTCGACGGCGGAGGATCCGACCACGATGTCGTGCGCGTGGACCTGGGCGAGCGCGGCGGCCAGCTCGGTCGCCGCACCGCCCAGCTCGGCGGCGAGGCTGGCGGCGTTGGCAAAGGTGCGCGAGGCAACGGTGAGCTCGGCGGCGCCGCGGGAGACGAGCGCCTGGGCAACGCGACGACCAACCTCACCCGTGCCCAGAACGAGGACGCGCGCCGACGCGAGGGGGCCGAAGGCGCGCTCGGCCAGCTCGACGGTGACGTTGCCGAGGCTGACCTGGCCATGGCCGATGCCGGTGTGGGTGCGCGCCCAGGCCGAGGCTTGGAACGCCTTTTGGAAAACTCGGTTCAGGACAGGCCCGGTCATGCCCCGGCCGAGCGCGTCGGCATAGGCATCCTTCACCTGACCCACAATCTCAGCCTCGCCGAGCATCTGGGAGTCGAGGCCGGCCGCGACGGCGAAGAGGTGCTCGACGGCGAGCCGTCCGGGCAAGGGTCGGAGGTGGGGGTCCATGGCGCCGGCCCCGGCGCCGGCGGCGGCGGCAAGGGCGCTGCGCGCGTGAAGGGCGGCGGCCTCGTCGCCGACGACATAGGCCTCGAGCCGATTGCAGGTCGCAAGGATGAGGGCCTCGGCCAAGCCGGCCGCGCGCGCGGCGGCGTAGAAGCGGTCGACTCCCTCGGGAGTGACCGCGAAGGCGGCGCGCGCGTCCAACCCGGCGGTCCGATGGGTGGCGCTCAGCGCCACCAGCGACTCGCGTCCATTTTTCATCGGCGGAGGGCGAGAAGAAGCGCGGCCGCCGCCGGGAGAAGGAGGAGAAGCGAGGCCTTGGCAAAAGCCGGGCCGGAAAGCCTGCCTCGCCGGCGCAGCATCAGCACGGCGCTTCCCAATCCCCAGGTGGCGAAGGCGCTGGCGAGCTTGGCCGGGGAGGCCTGCAGTCCTTGGAGCCAGGCCACGGCACCGACGGTGAGAACGAGGCCGAGCATCCAAATCGAGGCGCCGAGCAGCTGGCTTCCCACGCGGTCAAGGGCGACAAGGGGATCGAGGTCGTGGTAGATCCCGCCGAATTGGCGAGTCGTCAGCGCGCGATGCTGAAGAAGGTAAACCGCGGCGTTGAGCGCTTGGGCGACCAGGAGGCAATAGGCGAGAATGGCAGCCGCCACATGCAGGATGGTCCAGGGTTGGCGATCACCTCCCTCGAGGCTGAGGAAGGCGGATCCCAGCAGGGCTATTCCCGCAATCAAACCAACCAACCAGGACGGAATCCGGTGGTCGAAGGTGAGGTCGAGGAAAAGGGCGAGTCCAGCCGCACCCCAGGCAATGGTGGCCAAAATGGCTCCCGGGGAGCCGAAAGCTTGGACACCGAGGGCGGCAAGCGAGGCGGTGAGCACAAACCAGCCGAGGCGCAAACCCCAGAGGGTCGACTTAACCGAGGTCCCCCCCTTGGTCCGTGCAGCCCAATCCCAGACGGCCGTCCCCAGAAACAAGGCGGCGGAGAGCTTTAATCCCAGTTGGGCAGACTCGACCATCGCTACCAATAAAGCACGAAGTGGGACATTTTGGCAATGCTGGAGGATTGTTTTGTTGATAATATAAACTATTTTCCATCAATAGGATACATGGGGAGCAACCCTTCATCACCTATAGCACTCATCGAGGTAGACGAGCCCAGCAGGGCCAACGGTGTTTGGAGACTCATGGGGCGGCTTCATTGCCCCAACGGGAAAACCAGGGAGATTTTCTATGAATTCGAGGCGCCCGACGACCGCCCTTTGCCGAAACGCCTGAGACCCTTCCTCCTGGCCTTCCTGCCCGTGGCAATGAGACAGGGTTGGACCTTGGCTAGCAAGGAAACGGTGGATGAAGAAACTGAGCTTAACTTGCTCCAATGGCAGGCCAGCTTCGCCGGATGGAGACCGTGGAGCTTGGGCAATATCGACTGGGAAATCCCGCTGGCCCCTGAGCCAGACTCGGGGTCTCGCCTTGGGGGGATGGTGGCTTTTTCCGGCGGCGTTGACAGTTCCTACACCGTTCTCCGGCAGGCGGCGGCGGGAAATCTGGCCAGCGGCGTCCTTGTCCACGGCATGGATATCGGCGTCGATGACCAGGCTGCGTTCGCCAGGGCGAGGGCGGACGCTGCTGTGACCTTGGAAAGCATGGGGCTGCGCCCTCTCTGGGTCCGGACAAATGTCCGCTCCCTCGGCCGTGATCCCTTCCTTCATTGGGGCGAGGAAACCTTCGGCATCTGGCTGGCCTCCGCGCTGAGCTGCCTCGAGCCGTGGCACACCCGTGTCTTCATCGCCTCGAGCTATCCTTACCGGCATCTACAACTGGCGTGCGGGTCGAACCCGGTAACCGACCGGTTTCTGGGCAGCAGCCTCGTGCCCTATGTGCATGACGGCGCGGAGTTAAGCCGGGTGGAAAAGGCGGCGGCCTTGGCAGCGGAGCCACGTCTTTCCAGGCGACTCAGGGTCTGCTTCAGCCGGGAGGGGGCCGGGGCAAACTGCGGCGTCTGCAGAAAATGCATGCTGACCCAGCTCTGTCTTTGGCTGGGAGGAGACGAGCACCCCGCTGCGTTTCCCCAGGCCTGCCGGCTGGAGGATATCCGCTCGATTCCCCTGCCTCCCGAGATTCGCCGCTACTACATGCCTCCGTTGCGCAAATTGGCGCAGGAGCGAGGGAGAGACGATGTGCTGGCGGTGCTGGATCAACTGGGCGGCAACGTGCCCCTGAGGCAGCGCGTGGCGCCGGCGCTTTGGGAATTCATAAGGCGGGTACAGCGCTGATCGATGGCGCAGGCGCTCTTCCCTTGGCTCGGCCTGGACGAAGGCCTGGTCGCGCGGAGGACTCGGATGGGCGGGGAAGTTGCGAGGCATGGCGGCGCCCGACCCCATCGTCACCGCTCGCGACCTGCTGCGAGGCTGGTGAGGCGCATCCGTTGATCCGAAAGGGTTGCCTCCCTGGCTCCTTGCGCAAGATTGCCCGGCGATGTCCCACGATCCCAACGACCTCACCCAACACGCTCCCCGTAGCCCGCGGGTCCGCCTAGGCGGGCTGGTGATTGTCCCGCGCATGCTGGACAAATGCCGCGCGACGCTGAAGGGCAGGGTGGGCGACTATGAGTACGGCTGCTCGCTGGACCGCTATGTCCTTGATTTCCTGGGCCTCGATCCCGAGGCGCTCAAGGCCGAGGTGGCGAAAGGCAAGGGCGACGGCGAGCTGCTGGCATGGATGAGGGCCAACGCGCGCCATCCGCGGCTGCCCCACGAGATTGAGGCGTTCTCCGCTTGGCACGAGCGCCGCGCTCCCTCGACGCCCGACAAACGAGCGAAGATGAGCGATCTCCAGTCGGCGGCCGGCGCCGCCTCAAGGGACGACATCACGACTTGGTTCGACCTGCTCGACCTCGACGACCACGTGTCGTTCGGCGGCAAGGCCTGATGCCCGCCTTGGTTTGCGCCCTGAGCGTGCGCCCTCCCCTTCGGGAGGGCCGATGGCTTCGGTTGGAGGCGGACCTGCGCGTCGGTCGTCTGTCGCCGAGGCGTATTTGGTTCGAGGTGGAGACACCCGACGAACGGGTGCCGGAGCCGGACGCGCGTCCGTTTGTGCTGGCCAGCCTGGTGGCGGCGATGCGGGCGGGCCTCCCGCTCGAGGTCGATGCGCCCCTCGACGAGGTGTCGCGCCGCAACCTTTGCCTATGGCAAGGCGCCTTTGCCGCGTGGAGGCCGGCCTTGCTATCGAAGGTGGAGATAAGGGCCGCATCCTCGCCCCCGCTTGTCCCCGCCAAGGCGCGCGTAACGGCCTTTTCCGGAGGCGCGGACAGCCATTACACGCTGGCCAAGGCGGAGGCGGAGGGACTGCCGCTGGACGCCGGTGCGCTGGTGCACGGGTTCGACATCCCCCTGGGCGACGGCGAGGCCTTTGAGCGGGCGTTCAGCCGGGTCAGCGAAACCCTTTCCCGCCATGGACTCCGCTCCCACCGAATCCGCACCAACGCGCGCGAGCTGGACCGGGCCCTCCATCTCAGCTGGCAGCACGAGACTCACGGGCCCTACCTGGCTGCCGCTCTCGCCTGCCTGGCTCCCTGGTACGGCTCGGCGATCATACCTTCGAGCTTCGGCCACGAGCACCCGGTTCTTCCCTGGGCCTCGAACGCGCTGACCGATCCCTTGCTGGGCGGGGAAGGGCAGGGGGTGATTCACCATGGAGGCGAGCGCATGCGCGTTGAGAAGATGCTGGAGCTGGCAGGGGACGCCGCCTTCGCGCGGGCCGCGCGGGTCTGCTACCTCAACGACAGAAAGGATGCCAACTGCGGCCAGTGCTACAAGTGCGCGACCCTCCAAGTGGCCTTCTGGGCCTCGGGCGTCCTCCACCCGGATGCCTTTCCGGCGAGGGCGTCGCTCGAGGACCTATCCAAGATGGATCTGCCGAAGGCTTCCTATCGCTACACCTATGGCGTCCTTGCCCAAAAAGCCGAGGCGGCGGGACTACAGGACGTCGCTGCGGCGCTACGCCTGGCGCTGGAGCGCGAGGAAAGCCGGCACCGTCCGGCGGGGGCGGGATTGCTCGCCTGGCTTCGCCGCCTGCCCATGCGCTGAACGAGGGCCTGCGGAGGCCTTCTTGCGAAAAGGGCGGATGCTCTTTCCCGGCAAAAACGCTTGCTGCGACAGGAACCCTGTCCTTGCTGGACGTGTCCAAAAACCCATGCGCCTCCTTCCCCTGCTTGCACTCGCCTTGGCTGCCTTCGCCCCCTCCAAGGCCGCGGAATTCGACTGGTCCTCCATGTTCAAGGACGGTCTCATCGACGCCAAGGGAGCGGCGGTCGACGCCGGCTCGCTCAAGGGCAAGGTTGTCGCGGTTTATTTCTCGGCGGAATGGTGTCCGCCCTGCAAGATGTTCACCCCGAAGCTGGTTGAGTTCGCCGAAGTCAACAAGGCGAAGCTCGCCGTCGTCCTCGTCAGCAGCGACCGCACCCCCGAGGCCCAGTCCAAGTATATGACCGGATACAAGATGCCCTGGGCGGCCACGCCCAACGGCTCGGAGGCGGGCAAAAATCTCGCCAAGGAGCACGGCATCCGGGGCATCCCCACTCTCCTCGTCTTTGGCAAGGACGGCGCCTTGGTCAGCAAGAACGGTCGCGACCTGGCTGAGCTAAGCCGCATCCTGGGCAACTGATCGGGGTGCCGATGGGAAGTTCCACTTCCCGCATCCTGATGGTTTGCACCGGCAACATCTGCCGGTCGCCCACCATGGAAGGGGTGTGGCGGGCGACAGCGGCCAGACTCGGGTGGAGGGGGGAGGTTGATTCCGCGGGAACCGAGGGCTGGCATGCCGGCGAGCCCCCCGATTCCAGGAGCGTCGCCGCGGCGCGCGCGCGCGGCTACGAGCTTGGCCACCTGAGAGCCCGCAAGGTCGAGAGGGACGACTTTCGGCGCTTTGACCTCATCCTCGCCGCCGACCTAAGCCATCTGCGTCGGCTGGAGTCGATGGCGCCGGCAGAGGCGAGGGAGAAGGTCCGTCTTTTCCTGGGAGCGGGCGAACTGCCCGACCCCTATTACGGCGGTCCGGAGGGCTTTGAGGGCGTCCTGGACGCCGTGGAAAGGCGTTGTCGGGCCTGGGATGGGACGGCGGGTTTCTTCTGAGGGTATTTGAGGGATTGCCCCGACTGCGGGCCAAGCCACCCTGCCTGAATAATGTTTCAGGTCACCTTCAGCGACCAGGCGATGGCCGAGCTCAACAAGCTGCCCACCCTCGACCAGATGACGGTGGTCGAGGCCTTCTCGGGGCTGACCGCCGCCGACCTCGCCAAGGGGAAGCCTGACCTCGGAAAAGTCAGGCGCGAGGGCCACACCTATCACCGGCTTAGGGTGGGGGATTTTCGCGTCTACTTCGAGTCGAAGGGCGATGCCCTGCACGCCCACTTCATCCTCCACCGGCACACCTACCGCGACTTCGCCTTCCGAACCCATCTGCCGGTCGACATCGATGAGCAATCGGTCGAGGCCAACAAAGCGTTCTGGACCTATCTTGAGAAACCCCCCCATGGATGAGAAACCAAGCTACGCCTCTCCCGAGGAGGCCGCGCGCATCTACCTCCTGCCCAATCTCCTCACGGCGGGCAACATGCTCTGCGGTTTCCTGGCCATCAAGACATGCATCGAGGCGCGGTTTGTGACCGAGGCGGCGGAGCGCGGCGGCCACTACATCCTCGCGGTGTGGTTCATCGTGATCGGGTGCATCTGCGACCTGTTCGACGGTCGGGTGGCCCGGGCCTCGGGCCGGCTCTCCCTCTTCGGCGCGGAGTTCGACTCGATCGCCGACATCATCTCGTTCGGCATGGCGCCCGCGCTGATGGCGTGCTTCCTGCTGATCCAGCCGGGACAGAACGAGGATCTTCGCCTGGCGACCTGGCTGCTCGCCTTCGTCTACCTGGTCTGCGCCGGCGTCCGGCTCGCGCGCTTCAACGTGCTGACCAATCCCCTCGTTCCGGGCAACGAGAAGAGGATACGCGGCGGTGATTTCGTGGGGCTTCCCTCCCCCGCCGCGGCCGGCATGGTGGCATCGGTCGTCCTCGTCCTGGCGGAGATCCTGCGGGCCGATCCGCAGGGGCTTGAGCAAAACCGGGGGCTGCTCGGCGCCGTCCTTCTTCCGCTGATGCTGCTGCTTTCCTGGCTGATGGTGAGCAACATCCGCTTTCCGGGCTTCAAGCAGGTGACATGGGACGCGCGGGCGCGCACCCGCGGGTTTGTCCTCCTCATCGTGGTAGGCCTGGCTCTTTTCCGATTCAAGGAATACACCGTTCCGGCGATCTTCGGGGGCTACATCCTTTTCGGGATCTATCGCCACCTCTTCCTGCTCAGGCGGGAGGAAACGGACCCGGCGCCCGACGACGACAGCCCGTGAGCGAAGCTGTGAAGGGCCGGTGAACAATCCGGGGCTGGCGGCCCTGTGCACAACTCGGCGGTTATGCCCAGTTGGTTCACCGGCTGGGTCGAGGGCTGGCACGCTGTCGACCAAGGGTTTCCGCGGTTGTTCACGGGTTTCCGACTCCTATCGGCTAAGGATTAACTTAAGGAAATAAGAAAGGGAAAGACAGGGCCGGCGAATCTGTGCATTGGATGGTTGCCTAGGGGGTGCTAGGTGCTCCAACCTCACCGGGTCATGAAGTTCAAGGTCAACCGAAACCATTTCTTCAACGGCTTAGCCACGGTGACCAACATCGTGGGAGCCCGGGTGACGATGCCCATCCTGCAGAACGTCCTCATCGAGGCCGAGGGTGATTGCATCACGCTGACCACGACGATCATCGACATCTCCGTCAGCGCCAAGGTCAAGGCCACGGTGAGCACGCCGGGACGCATCACGCTTCCCGTCAAGCGATTGGCGACCATCGCGCGGGCGTTGCCGAGCGCCGAGGTGACGGTGGAGCTGATGGGCAAGGACAGGGTGAAGGTGGGCTCGGGGTCCTCCACGTTCCAGATCACCGGCATGGGCGCGGAGCAGTTCCCCCCGATTGCCGCATTTTCCGGCCAGTCGAGCTCGATCCTCGACCAGGAGGCGCTCGGCGCGATTCTTCGCAAGGTCAGCTACGCGCAATCGACCGACGAGAACCGTTACATTCTCAACGGGGTGTTCTTCGAGTTTGAGGCGGACAAGCTCAACGTCGTCGCCACCGACGGCCGGCGCCTGGCCAAGTCGGAGCTCGCGCGGAGCGGCGCGGCCGCGGCTGCGGGGCTGATCCTCCCCGCCCGCACCATCGCCGAGCTGTCGCGCCTGCTCAAGACGGGCAAGGTCACCTTCAGCCACAATGAGCGGCAGGTTGGCTTCGAGATCGAGGTGCCCAAGAACGACGAGGGCCTCGTCGACCGGGTCCTGCTCATCTCCCGTGTGGTCGAGGGCAACTACCCCAACTACCGCCAGGTGATTCCCAAGGACACCGGGTTCAAGATTCGGCTGGAGCGCGAGAAGTTCCTCGAGGCGGTGCAGCGCGCCGCCCTGATGATCGACGAGCGCTCCAACACCGTCCACATCAGCGTGTCGAAGGCGTCCCAGAGGCTTGAGATCAGCGCCCGCTCCGCCGCCGGCGAGGCCAGCGAGCCCATCGCCGTGAAGTATGACGGCGCCGACATCGCCATCGCCTTCAACCCGACCTACCTGGTGGAGCCGCTCAAGGCCGTCACCGAGGACGAGATCGACCTCGAGGTGAAATCCGACACCGATGCGGGCGTCCTGCGCGGCATCAAGGAACCCTTCCTCTGCGTCGTCATGCCCCAGCGCGTGACGGCCTAAGCCGCCCTCACAGACCGGGGTCGTCGGAGTCGGGCAAGGCCGCGATCGCCGCCAGGATTCTCCTCGACGCCTCCAGGTAGCGTTCGGGATGGCTCTTGCCGGGATCCAGCTCGGAGGCCGGAATCGCCTTGCCGAAGCGGATGCGGATCCTCGCGCCGCCCATGGGAACGGAGCCGCCGCGGGGAAGCACGTCGCGCGCGCCGCGGATGCGAACCGGCACGACCGGGACGCCCGAGCGCAGGGCGAGGAGTCCGGCGCCCGCCTTGGCCGGGAGCAGGACTCCGTCCGCGCTGCGGGTGCCTTCCGGGAAGATGAGAAGCTTGCGGCCCTCGGCCAGGGTGGCGAGGGCCCGTCGCACCGCGGCCAGATCGGCCTCGTCGCGGTCGAGCGGGATGGCGCGGCAGGCGCGAATCACCCCTCCGAAGAGCGGGTTATGGAAGAGCGATTTGCGGGCGACGAAAGCGATTTCAAATGGCAGTGAGGCGCCAACCAGCGGCGGGTCGAGGAAACTCTGGTGATTGGCGGCGATCAGGCATGGACCCTCGGGCAGGCCGTCCCACCCCTCGCACTCGAGCGTGGCAAACGTCTCGGTGAGAATCCGGGCCCCGTGGTAAACCAGGTGATAGGCGAGGTTGCGCGTCCCAAGGATCATCGCGCGGCGCGGATGAGCCCGCCGATGCGCGCCGCCACCTCGGCGAGCGAAAGGTGGGTGTTGTCGATGCGCGACGCGCCCGCGGGGCAGGTCAGCGGAGCGGTGGCGCGGGAGGCATCCGCCTTGTCGCGCTGGTCGACCGCGTCCCGCACGCCCTCGGCGAGGCGCCGCGCGCTGCGGACCGCCGGATCCGCCTCCAGGAAGACGCGAACCTCGGCGTCGGGCATCACGACGGAGCCAATGTCCCGCCCTTCCATGATCACCCCGGAGAAGCCCCCGGCGCGCGCGAGCTCGACTTGATCGCGCTGGTAGCCCAGAAGGAAGGCGCGGACGCAGGGCAGGGCCGCAACCGGCGAGACGGCGGCGGTGACCGCCGCGCCGCGCAGTTCCTCGCCCTCGGGCACCGCCCCGTCGATTTCCACCTGCGCGCCCAGGCCCCGGATGCTCGTGCCGACGCGGAGGCGCGCCAGGGCGCGCTCGGTCGCCGCCGCGTCGCCTGGCATCACGCCGGCCCGGAGCAGGGCGAGGGTGACGGCGCGGTAATGCGACCCGGTGTCGACATGCAGGAGGCCGTGCACCTCGGCCACGCTTCGGCTGGTCGACGACTTGCCCGAGGCGGCGCCGCCGTCGACCGCCACGCGCAGGAACCTCCCGCGCAGCGCCTCGAGCGCGTCGAAGAATCCGGGGAAGGTCTTGCCGACGCAGGCCGGATCCTCGATCTCAATCCAGCTTCGCCCGTCCCCGTGCAGGTCGAGCGAGCCCAGGATGCTGAAACTCATCGCCACCCGATGGTCCTCGTACGTGTGGATTCGCGTCGGACCGCGCTCGGTGGCCCGGCGCATCGCCTCCCGCGAGGGGTGGATCACCAGCTGGTCGGCCAAGGGGTCGGCCCTGAGCGATTCGACCGACGGCTCCACCTTGACGCCGAGCCGGGCGAGCTCGGTGGCCATCGCCAGCAGCCGGTCGGTTTCCTGCCGCCGCGTGTGGCCGATGCCGCGGATGGTCACCGGCTCGTCCAGCGTGGGCGCGATGGCCGCCAGGGTCAGAAACGTGTCGGAGAAAGCGTTGAAGTTGAAATCGCCGCCGCGCCGGCCGGACCAGTCGGCCGAGACGGCGTCTGGGCCCGATGGAACCAGGCCCGCGCCGCAGGAGCGCGCGACCGAGGCGAAGGCAATGTCTCCCTGGAGGCCTCCGTCGGCATAGCCGCGCAGCCGGATGCGCGAGCCTGCGCCCGCCACCGCCGGCAGCGCCACGAAATAGCTGGCCGCGGTGGCGTCGGGCTCAATCGCATGCCGTCCCCTCGGCCTGTAGGGACCGGGTTCGGGGCACGACCAGCTTGCGCCGGTTCGCACGAGGGGTCGGCCGAACTCGGCCGCCATGCGCTCGGTCATGGCGACAAAGGGTTCCGACACCGTCGTGCCGGAAAGGGTCACGCGCAGGCCGGCCGCCAGGGGGGCGACCATCAGGAGCGCCGAGAGAATCTGCGAGCTCGCCGAGGCGTCGCAGCGCAGCTCCCCGCCCACCATGCCCTTGGTCCTTAGGACAAAGGGAAACCCCTCGGCCCTGCTGCCATCGGGCGAGGTGGCGACGGCGCCGGCCCCCTCGAGGGCGCGGAGCAGGCCGGACATGGGACGGGCCCGCATCGCCGCATCGCCGTCCAGCTCATACTCCCCGCGCGGATGCAGGCAGAGGAGCGCGGTGAGGAAGCGCGCCGCGGTTCCGGCGTTGCCGACATGGAGGCGCGCGCGCTCCCTCGGGATGAGCCCGGCCAGGCCCCTGACCGTGATTCTGCGCGCCTCGGCCTCCTCGGTGATGACGAAGCCAAGCGCGCGGAGGGCCTCGCAAAGGATGCGCGTGTCCCGGCTGAACAGGGCTCCCTCGAGCAGGGTTTCCCCGTCGGCCAGCGCGGCCATAACCAGGGCGCGGTTGGTGACGCTCTTCGATCCAGGGACGGCCGCTAGACCGGTGGCAGGTCCGCGAAAAGGACGGATGGTCAGAGGGGCGGACATCGTTCAGAGCGAGCGCCGAAAAAGACGAGCGCTTTCCAGGCGGCGGCGCAGACCCTCGGCGTCGCCTTTCTCGAGCAAGGCCCGAAGCGACAGGGCGTCGTCCGAGAGAAGACCCAGCAGGGGCGCCACCTGATCCGCGTTTTCAAGGAGAATGGGGACCCACAGAGAAGGGTCGCCTCCGGCGATTCGGGTTGTGTCTCTCAGGCCGCCTGCCGCCAGGTCGACGCGCGGATGGCGTTCGGCCAAAAGCGCGGCGAGGAGCGCGGCGACCGCATGCGGCAGGTGGCTCACCTCGGCCACGGCCGCATCATGGGCCTCGGGCGAGAGGTTCACGACCCTTCCGCCCAGGGCGGCCCAAAGACGCTCGGCGGCGGCTTTCGCCGCCGGGTCGGTGTCGGGTGTCGAGGTGACAATGCAGACCCGGTCTTCCAGGAGACTGGCCCTGCCTTCCGCCGCCCCCCCTCGCTCGGAGCCGGCCATGGGATGGCCGCCCACAAAGCGCGCGGGTCGCGAAAGATGCCTCCGGGCGGCGCCATGGATTCCCCGCTTGGTGCTGCCGACATCCGTGATCCATGCGTCGGATTTCAACCCCGGATCGATTTCCGCAAGGAGACCCGCAAAGGCGTCAACCGGGGTGGCCAGAATCACGCAATCAGCTCCCGCGACGGCCTCGAGGGGCGTGCCGAAGATCTCGGCCACATCACCAACCATGGCTCGGCTTGAGGCCGACCGCGACCATGCCGCCAGGCGGACGGAGGGGAGCTTGGCCGCCGAGGCCCGGAGAACCGAGGCGCCCAAAAGGCCCACTCCGAGGACCGCAATTCGACTGGGAGGGGGGATTTCCAAGGTTGAAACAGGGATTTGTATGATGTTCGATGGGGTTGCGTCCAAGCAAATCCTCCGCGGCGACCGCAGGGGTGACGCACCCACCTTGAATCCCAAGTTCGAGATTTCATCTCCCCAGCGAAAAGCCGACCTCCGCCAAGAGGCCCGGTCGCTCGCCATGCAGCAGCTGCGCGACCGGCTTCTCCTGCCCCTCGTCGGCCTTGTTCTCCTGGTCGGCTTGCTGACTGGCGCCTGGCTCATTTCCAAGGACCAGCGCAGCGGTTCGTCGGCCGCCGCCATCTCCCCTGAGGAAATCGCCGCCCTCAAGGCCGAGGTCGAGGAAAAGGAGAGGAATTTCTCGACCTTGGTCCAGCGAAAGGCGCGCATCAACGAAGAGGATTTGGCCGAGCTGGAGGCTGCGGTGACCGCGCAGGAAAGGCTTGTCGCCCTGGCGGGCATCACGGCGGCCGAAACCTCCCGGCTCGACTCGCTCCGGACCCGGCTCCATGTCTATCGTGCCGAGCGGTTGCGAGAGTCCTCGCTCCAGCTGGAGAAGGATGCCGAGGCCGCCCGGGCCGCCGGCAATCCCGACGTTGCCATCGCCAAGCTCGCCGAGGCCCTTTCGCAGGAGAGGATGATTAGGGAAAAATGGATGCTTTCCAACCTGGAGGACAACGGGCGGATCGCCCGAATCGACATCCGGCTGCGCCGCATGCAGGCCGATCCGCTGTGGGAGCTGGGGAGGAAGCTGGAGCGGGATGCCGAAGCTGCCGCTCGCGACGGACAGTTGGCCGAGGCGGAGCGGCTGCTGGCGGAGTCGATCGACCTCGAGCGCGACTACGCCATGCGCTTCCGGGATGTCCGCGGCACCGAGGTCGACCGGGTCGAGCGCCTGCTGCGGAAGCTCGAGACCGTCCGCTCCACCGCGGCCAAGGGCGGACTGGATGAGATCACCCGCTCCGCGGCCGCCGCTGAGACGGCCAGGGAGTGGACGCGCGCCGCCGATTTATGGGCCGAGGCCGCCCGCGGCATGGAGGCGCTCATCGCCGCCTTTCCCCAGAGCTCCCACGCCGACCGCAGGCTCTTGGTCGAATTCGCCCGCCGCCAGAGCCTCGCGCTCGCCATGCCCGAGGTTGAGCGGTTCCGGCTCGGCATGGAGGAGGTGCGCGCACAGCTTCGCAAGGGCGACACCGCGCAGGCGGATGTGCTCGCCTCGGCGATCGCCGCCCGCCTCGGCGTCCTGCTCCAGAAATTCCCCGAGGCGATTCCCGCCGCCGATGTCGACCGGCGCCAGCTCGAGGTTGTCCGGGAGCGCTCGGGAACCCTGGCCTTGGTGAGGGACGCTTTTGTCAGCCAGCTGGTCGACCTGCCCGGAAACCCCGGCCGCCGCATCCTGCGCACCGAGGTGCCGCAGTCGCTCTTTGTCGCGGTGAGCGGCTCCAACCCGAGCGCCAAGCGGGAGCCAGCCTTCCCCGTTGAATCCCTTTCCTACGGCGAGGCGGAGGAGTTTGCGCGCCGCTTGGGCTGGCTTACCGGATTGCGCGTCCGTCTTCCCCGCCAGGAGGAGCACCTCGCCGCCCATGGCGACCTCGGCCGGCGCCTTGCTCCGGACGAGGCATGGACCATCGACACGTCCGATGGCCGCGTGCGGCCGGTCGGCACCAGCAGGGCGAACGCCGCGGGCATCCACGACCTCGTGGGCAATGTCGCCGAGTGGCTCCAGGCCGACCAAGCCGGACCGTCGGCCTTGGTCGCCGGCGGCGACGCCCAGTCGGCGCCGCCCGACGGAATCCCGCTCGACCTCGTGGGCCGGGGCGACACCTCCCGCCTGCGGGGATTCCGCGTGGTCGTCGAACCCTGAGCGGCGTCTACCCCGGTCCAACCCAGCTTTCGCATTCATGCACACCACCCCCGGCAGCTTCCTCAGGACCTTGCGGCGCATGATCGTCTGGGCCGCCGCCTACGGCTTCCTTGTCGCCGTCGCCTTCTGGTTCTCCTACGACCTTAGGTTCTACGACAGTCGCCCCGGCTTCTCCGACCCGCGACTCGACCTGGTGATCAGCCAGCGCCCCGATCTGCTGCCGTTTGTGATGGGGCTGAAGCTGATGCTTCTCTGGGTGTTCGGCCAGTTCCGCGGCATCCTCCAGTATTTCCGCCTGCGCGACGCCGCGCGCCTCACCTTCGCGCTGATGGCCTCCACGGCCGTCCTGCTCGCCCTCTCGATGTTCAGCTCCGAGATTGATGGCTCGCCCCGCGGCATCCCTCGCGGCGTCATCCTGATCGACTTCAACCTATCGCTTCTGCTGCTCGCCGGCTTTCGCGTCTTGCTCCGCGTCGGCGCCGAGCGACTGAAGGAAAAGGGCGGGGCGGACACCGGCACGGTTGAGCGAGTTGCCGTCGTCGGGGCAGGCAGCGCCGGCGCCCAGCTGGTCTCCGAGCTGATCAACCGCCGGGGGCACGGCATCCGACCGGTGTGCTTCCTCGACGACGATTCCGCCAAGCACGGCCTCGAGATCCACGGCATACCCGTGGTGGGCGACCCCGACCAGCTCGGCCTGTTCCGCGACCGTCTCAACCTCACCGAGGTGATTCTCGCCCTTCCCTCGGCCTCCATCCGTCGCATCCGGGAGGTGACGCAGACCTGCGGCCAGCTCGGACTGCGCACGCTGGTCGTGCCCTCCCTGCGCGAGCTTGCAACCGGCCGCGTCCGCGCCTCCGACATCCGCCCCGTCTCCCTCGAGGACCTGCTCGGGCGCGAGCCCGCCCAGCTCGACAACGCCGCCATCGACGCCATGGTCGAGGGCAAGGTTGTGCTCATCACGGGCGCAGGGGGGAGCATCGGGTCCGAGATCGCCCGCCAGGTCGCCTCCCGCCGCCCCGCCCGGCTCCTCGTGCTCGACCAGTGCGAGAACCTCCTTTACCTCATCGAGCAGGATCTCGTCGAGCTGGGTTTCGGCGCCCTGATCACCCCCTTGGTCGCGGATGTGACCGACCTTCCGCGCATGGCCGCCATCTTTGAGAAGTACAAGCCCGGCCTTGTCCTTCATGCCGCCGCGCACAAGCACGTGCCCATGATGGAGTCGCAACCCGGCGAGGCCATCAAGAACAACTGCCTAGGGTCCGACATCGTCGCCCGCCTCGCCTCCGAGCACGGCGCGGAGCGGTTCGTGCTCGTCTCCACCGACAAGGCGATCAACCCGACCAACGCCATGGGGGCCTCCAAGCGGCTGGCTGAAATCGTCGTGCAGGCCCACCAGGCCCAGCCGGGAAACCGCACGCGATTCATGGCAGTCCGCTTCGGGAACGTCCTCGGCTCCAGCGGTTCCGTCATCCCCCTTTTTCGCCGTCAGATTGCCACCGGCGGTCCCATCACCGTCACGCATCCCGACGTGCGTCGGTACTTCATGACCATCCCCGAGGCGGTCGGGCTTGTCCTACAGTCCGCCTCGCTCGGATCCGGCGGGGAAATCTACGTCCTGGATATGGGCGAGCCGCTCAGGATCATCGATGTGGCGCGCGACCTTGTCCGGCTCTCCGGGCTTCGACCCGACATCGACATCGAGATCCGCATCACCGGGCTCCGCCCCGGCGAGAAGCTCTTCGAGGAGCTCCGCCATGTTGGCGAGGAGTTCTCCCCCACTCCCCACCCTCGGATTGCGCGGTTCCTCGCCCAGCCCCTTGCCTACGAGCAGCTGGACAACCTCCTGGCCCGCGTCCGCGAGCTTGCCTGCGCCGACCGGGATTCCTGCAAGCTGGGCATCCAGGAGTTGGTTCCCGAGTACACGCCCTACCGGGAATGAGGGGACCCTAGGTTCGGGCTTCCCTCCCGGCCCACCCCCCGCACATTGGCGGCCATGGCCCGCAAAGCCCAGCCCCTGGTCGGCATCATCATGGGTTCCCAGTCCGACTGGGAGACAATGGAGCACGTCGCCGCCACCCTCCGCCTGCTCGGAGTCGCCCATGAGGCGGAGGTTGTCTCGGCCCATCGCACCCCTCGCAAGCTTGTCGAATACGCCTCCTCGGCGGCGGCGCGCGGCCTTCGCGTCGTCGTCGCCGGGGCCGGCGGCGCCGCCCACCTGCCCGGCATGGTGGCGTCGCTGACCCAGCTGCCGGTCCTCGGCGTGCCCGTCGTCTCGCGAACCCTCAACGGCCTCGACTCCCTGCTCTCCATCGCGCAGATGCCGGCGGGGATACCCGTGCACACCTTTGCGGTCGGTCGCGCGGGCGCGGTCAACGCCGCCCTTGGCGCGGCGGCCATCCTCGCGCTGTCCGACCCCGCCTTGGCCCGACGCCTGCGGGCTTTCCGCGAGCGCCAGACGCGAGAGGTGCTGGCCAACCCGATTCCCGGCCGCAAGGCCCGTCGCCGTCGATAGGCCATGGAAGCGCCCCTCGCGCCCGGCGGCACGATCGGCATCCTTGGCGGCGGCCAGCTTGGCAGGATGAGCGCCCAGGCGGCCCGGCGGCTCGGCTACACGGTGCGCACCTTCGACCCCTCGCCTGATGCCTGCGCCGCCGCGGTTTCCGACCTGCATGTCGTCGCTGCCTGGGATGACTTCGACGCGCTCAGGCGCTTCGCCTCCGGCTGCGGACGCGTCACCCTCGAGTTTGAGAACATCCCCCCGGCTGCCGTTGCCGAGGTCGCACGCATTTGCCCCGCGCACCCGTCCGCCGAGGTTCTCGCGATTTGCCAAAACCGCAGGCGGGAAAAGGAGTTCCTCCGCGCCGTCGGCATTCCCTGCGCCCCCTTCGAGGTTGTGGAATCGCCCGACGCCCTCGCCCCGGCGATCGCGCGCATCGGTCATCCCTGCGTCCTGAAGACCGCCGCCTTTGGCTACGATGGGAAGGGGCAGGTGAAGTTGCCCGATTCCGCCGCCGATTCCGCCGCCGCCTGGGAGCGACTCGGCGGCCTGGTGGCTGTTCTCGAGGGATGGATACCCTTCGATCTCGAGATCTCCGTCCTCGTTGCCCGCACTGTCGACGGCCGCGCCATCGCCTTTGATCCCGCCGAGAACCTGCACCGCAACCACATTCT
>Ga0315904_10004165_pt1 | contig 20826 bp, 19 predicted proteins | sample LakEriMetagenome_6_FD_203529 | JGI IMG/M metagenome (GOLD analysis project Ga0315904, IMG submission 203529) | Freshwater fungal communities from buoy surface, Lake Erie, Ohio, United States - Buoy 12 MA120 | ecosystem: Environmental > Aquatic > Freshwater > Lake | place: USA: Lake Erie, Ohio...
GCCACGTCGGGCAGCGCAAGCACGTCGAGGAGCGCCGTGGTCACCACCGTGTCGCCCGACCAGGCGAGTGGCGGCCGGGATGCCGGCACGGATCTCGACACGAGCCGCTGCCGCGGCCGGCCCTCGTGGAGGAAGTGGCAGTCGAGGTCGCCCGCGACCCGGCCCTGCCACCTGAGCACGATGCGGCCCGAGCCGGTGAAGGTGCCGATCGGCGTGGCTTCGACGCCCTCGTCGGCGGCGATCTTTGCCACCGCCGGCCAGTCGGCCGGGGCGACCGCCAGCACCATCCGCTCCTGCGCCTCGGAGATCCAGGCTTCGGTCGCCGACAGCCCCTCATACTTCAGCGGCACCCGGTCGAGATCGACGTCGGCGCCGAGCGTGGCTCCCATCTCGCCCACCGCGCTCGAGAGGCCGCCGGCGCCGCAGTCGGTGATCGCGTGAAACAGCCGCTGCCGCGAGGCCTCGAGCACGAAGTCGGTGAGCATCTTCTCGTTGATCGCGTGTCCGATCTGCACGGCGCCGCCGCTCTCCGCCTCGCTCTCGCTCGTCAGTTCGATGCTCGAAAAGGTGGCGCCGTGGATGCCGTCGCGGCCGGTGCGGCCACCGGCCACCACCACCAGGTCGCCGGGCTCCACCGCGGCATCGGCGTGGCCGCGGGGCATGATGCCCACCGTGCCGCAGAACACGAGCGGGTTGCCGATGTAGCCCGGATGGAAGGCGACGGCGCCGGCGATCGTGGGGATACCCATGCGGTTGCCGTAGTCACGAACACCCGCGGCCACGCCGGCGAGCAGCCGTTGCGGATCGATCACGCCCGGCGGGATCTCAAGTGCCGGTGTGTCGGGCGGAGCCACGCAGAACACGTCGAGGTTGGCGATCGGCTTGGCACCCAGGCCCGTACCGAGCACGTCGCGGATCACGCCGCCGAGCCCCGTCGCCGCGCCGCCATAGGGCTCGATCGCCGAGGGATGGTTGTGCGTCTCCACCTTCACGCAGATGTCGTGGTCGCCGTCGAACCGCACCACGCCGGAGTTGTCCTTGAACACGCTCACGCACCAGTCGCGGGGGCCGAGCGTCTCGCGGATCGTTTGCGTGGCGGCAAACACCGTTTCCTTCAGGAGGTTGTCGTAGCGGGCCTCGCCGGCGGGGCCGACATGATCGACGGCGCTCGTGAGCGTCTTGTGGCAGCAGTGCTCGCTCCAGGTCTGCGCGATCGTCTCGAGTTCGATCTCGAAGGGATCGCGGCCGACGGCGGCGAAGTGATCGCGGACCGCGTGCAGTTCGCGGATCGACAAGGCCAGGCACCGCTCGCGGCTGAGCTTCTCCAGCGCGGCGTCTTCGAGGCCCGCAAGCCGGATCGTCTCCTGGGCGAACGACCAGGTGCGGCCGCCGGCGAGCGACGCGATTGCGAGCGGACCGACGACGACATCCTGAATGGCGTCATTGGCGAGGAGTTTTTCCGCGAGGCGACCGACGTCGGTGGCAGCGAGCGCGGGCAGCCAGTATTTCCGCAGGCTGCGGACGACCACGCGGTGGCCGAGGGCCGCCGCGGCGGCCTGCGCCGTGAGGCCGGCTGGATCGGTCACGCCCGCCTTGGGAAGCACGTGCACCACCGTCGGCAGGCCGTCGAGGGGCTGCGCCAGACGGGCCGCGCCGAGTTCGTCCACGACAAACGACTCCGTCACCGGGTCGGCGAACAGGGTGCTGGCGAGCCGCTCGGCCTGGTCGCGGGAGAGATCGCCCTCGATCAGCCAGCCCGCCGCGGTGCGGGCCCGCGTGCAAGCGGGGATGCCGAGCGCCGCCGCTCCAGTCGCCACCTCGCGGGCGGCATGGTCGCCGCCGGCATCGCGAAGCACGACGTCAACTTCCCAGAGCATCGCGGCTGTCCTTGGCGCGGGTGAGGAGTTCGACGAGTCGGCGGCGGTCGCCGCGCTCGATCGCCGCGAGCAGTTTCTCCGCGGCGGCGGCAAAACGCTTCATCGAGTCGCCGATCTCACCGGCATTGTCGAGGAGGATGTCGGCCCAGAGGTCGGGGTCGCCGGCGGCGATCCGCGTGGTGTCGCGCCAGCCGCCGGCGGTGAACGTGCGGGCTGCGGGGGGCGTGGCCGCCGCGAGCGCCGCCGCGATCAGGTGCGGGGCGTGGCTCGTGCTCGCGAGGATCCGGTCGTGCTCGCGCGGCGGCATCATGTAGACGGTCGAGCCGAGCGCCGCCCAGAAGTCGCCGATGGCGTCGGCGTCGGGCCGCGGGGTCGCCTTGGCCGGCGTGACCACGGCGACACGGCCGGCGAACAGGTCGCTGTCGGCGGCTGCCGGTCCGCGGCGGTGGCTGCCGGCGATCGGATGGCTGCCGACAAACCGGCCGCGGCGGCTGCGCCGCTTCCGCTCCCAGCCCGACACGATCGAGGCCTTGGTGCTGCCCGCGTCGGTGAGGAGCGTGCCCGGGCGAATCACCGCATCGACCGCATCGAGCAGCGCGGGGATCGCCCCCACGCCTGCCGCCACCACGACGAGATCGGCGTCGGCCGCAGCGGCGAGGTCGGTCGCCGTGTCGGTCACGCAGCCGGTCTTCTTGGCCGCCGCGAGCGACTCGGCGGAACGACCGATGCCGAGCACGCGATCGGCGAGCCGGCGGGCCCTCACGGCCTTCCCGATGGAGCCGCCGATCATGCCCACGCCCACGATCGCGACGACGGGCCAGTGGGCTCTTGAAGTCATGGCAGAAGTGTCAGGAGGCGAGGCCGGCGGTTGTACCAGATGGGGGCGGCGTGTGTTAGAACGGCCGCATTCGTGGGCGGAACTCGGCAACGAGGGCGAGGATGGCAGGCTCGGGAAGGATCCCCGACACGGTGCTTGCGGATGTTCTCCACCGGCTGTCCATCGCAGTTGCCGCGGGGATCGACCTGCGGCGTGCCTGGGCGTCGGAGGCGGGGCGGGTGCCTGGTCGGTGGCGGCCGGTGATGCAACGCGTGGCGGCGCGGCTCGCCGCCGGCGACGCGCTCGGCGAGGCGTGTGCCGCCACGGCCGCGATTCCCGACGTCGTGGCCGGCATGCTCATCGTGGGCGACCGCACCGGCCGGCTCGCCGAGGTGCTCGATGAAACGGCCAAGACTCTCGCGCGGTCGGTGGCCACGCGGCGCACGCTCCGCGCTGCCCTTGTCGGTCCGGCGATCCGGCTGGTCGTGGCGGTGCTCGCGATCGTGGTGATGATCATCGTCTCGGGGCTCTCCCGCGGCCTCGATGGGAAGCCGCTCGACTTCCTCGGCCTCGGGCTTACGGGGCGGGGTGGTGTGCTGCTCTTTCTGGCGGGGCTCGCCGCCATGGCCGCGGCGGTCGCCGTGGCGGGGGTTGCCGCGTGGAAGAGCTGGCGGCACCGGGGATGGGCATGGAGTGTCGGCCGTCGCCTGCCGCTCATCGGGCCGGCGGCGGTCGCGGCGGAGGCGGCAGCCTGGTGCCGGGCGGCGTCGCTGGCCGCACACGCGGGCGTCAGCATCGGCGAGATGGTGGAGCTTGCGTCTCGCGCGGCGCCGGGTTTCGGCTGCGATCGTCGCCGGGTGGAGGATCTGCTGCGGGGTGGCCGCGACCTGCCGGAAACGCTGACAGCCACCGGCCGGCTCCCGAGGGCCGTGATCGAGGCGGTGGCCGTCGGCGAAGCCACGGGCACGACGGCCGAGGCGCTCGACCGCGTGGCCGACCATCTCGACGAGTCGGCGGTGCGGGGCTTTACGGCGGCGGTGCAGGCCGTTGGATTCCTGGCCTGGGCCCTGGTGGCCTGCCTGGTGGCCACGGTGGTGATCCGCGTGGTCGCCTCCTATGCCAGAATGATTCACGACCTGACCCGAACGCCGTGACCGACAGCCGGTCAAGGCGGGGGCAGGGTCGAGCCGAGATCACAGGCATGATCCCACGACGAACGTATCCCTGCCCGACGATGGTGGTGGCGGCCGCGCTCCTCATGCCACCGGTCGGACAGCCTGTGCGGGCCGCTGAGCCGCCGCCGGCCGACCCGCCGGTGATGGTCGAGCCGGCGAAGCCCACGCAGCAGGAGTTGATGGCGAAGCGCGGATACGTTCGCCATCGGGGCGGCTGGCGGACCGCCCAGGAGATCGACATCATCGAGCGGAACGACCGGGCGACGCTCGCGGAGAAGGAGTGGAACGGCAAGCTCGAGCGGCTGCGCCGCCAGGTCGATCAGCCGGCCCAGGCCGACCGTGCGGCCGAGGAGATCCGCGAGATCTCCGATCCGGCGGCGGTGTCGGCCCTCGCCGCGATGATTGCCAAGGATCCGGTCTTCCGCGTGCGGACTTGGTGCCTCGAGTCGCTGTCCCGGATCCGTTCGTCCGCCGCGGTCGGTGTGATCGTAGCCGCGGCGCTCGACCATCCCGATCCGGAGACGAGGATCGCGGCCGTCGAGCGGCTCATGGTGATCGGCCCGCACCTCGCCGTGCCGACGCTGGTGGCGGCCCTCAAAAGCGCCGACAACGGCCAGGTCAATCGTGCCGCGGAGGCGCTTGGCCGGCTCGGTATGCCCGCGGCCGTCGGACCGCTGATCGACGCCCTCGATACGGAGCACATCGTGGTGACCAGCGACGGCAAGCCGGAGGGCTCAACATCGGCGACCTTCACGCCCTCAGGCGGCGGCCTCTCGATGGGGGGCGGCCCGAAGCGGTCAAAGGTGTCGGTGCGAAATGACCGCGTGCTCGAGGCGCTCGTGATGCTGACCGGCACGAACTTCGAGTGGGATGCGATCGCGTGGCGGTCCTGGCTCGCCAGCCGCCATGCCCCGCCGGCGGACTACGATCCTCGTCGCGGGTGAGGCGCGACGCATGACTCGACACATGCACGGAGTGCCGGCCTTCCGTGCTCACGAGGCTCGGTGCCTCCCGTAGCACAGGTTTTTAACCTGTGTGTCTTCCAGGTTCGCCGCGGGCTCGGGGCTGCCCGTGCCATCTCGCCGGACGTTCGCTGCGGGCATCCTGCCCTGCACTCACTCGAAGGAAACCTCACTTCGCCCTCCAGGCTTCGTTCGGTTTCCTACGCCGCTCGATTGGCACGGGCAGCCCCTCGCTGCTCTTTCCCGTGGCACTGGTTGTCAACCTGTGCGCCCTCCCGATTCGCCAGCCTCGCCCCGATTCCTGTGTCCGAGTCTCAGGCGGCGCGGCGGCGGGGGAACCACTCGGGCGAAAGCATCAGCATCGCCACGCGGTTTTCGAGGTTCGGCCGGAACACCACCAGCAGCAGCACCGGCAGATACCAGGCCATGAACAGGCCGCCGTTGTGGGCCTTCCAGAACTGGCTGCCGAGGAGCACGGCCGCCGTGCAACTCATCAGCGTGCCGAGGTTCTTGGGGGCCGGCCAGATCGCGAGCGTCGCCATCATCGCCACGAAGGCCGCGAGCACCGGCAGCCGGTAGACGGCGTCCTGCGACGGCAGCGCCCAGAAGCCCTCCAGAGACACTTCGTTGGGGAAGATCCAGCCAAACATCTGCCGGAGCTGGCCGAGGAAAACCGTGGCGTCGGGCGAGGTGAACCAGAGGGCTACGACGAGCGTCGCCAGCGAGGCGGCCACGCCGGCCGCGAAGCGGCGCACGCCCCGCTCCCAGTAGAAGCTGCACCACAGTGGCAGGAGGAACACGGGATAGTAGATCGTGCCGATCGCGAGGCCCACGAGCACGCCGGCGAGGAACGGCCGGCGGTAGGCGGCGATCGCCCAGAGCACCAGTGCGCCCGGCAGGACGTGATCGACGCGGCCCGTCATCGTGGCGGTGTAGGGCAGGAGCAGGTAGAGCACGGCGGCGGCGATGCCCAGGCGGGTGTTCTCGAAGTGCCGCCAGCCAATCACCACCATGCCCACGACGATCGCGAGCTGCGAGACGATCGCCATGATCCGGGCCGTGGTCTCGTGAACGGCGCGGCGGCTCGAGTCGCCGGGATCCGGTGGTGCGTCGGCTCCGTCGGGGGCGAAGAAGATCCGCTGCGTCGAGATCTGGGGGAGGAGAAAGAGCAGGGGATACCCGGGTCCGAGTCGGGCCAGCTGGTCGGCATCCACTTCGGCGTCACGGGCCTCCAGGCGGTCGGCGCCGGCCGCGCCAGCCATGTCATCCCGCTGCGGCCGCGTCGTGATCACGTTGGCCAGCAGGAAGACCAGCAGCGACACGCCCAGGAAGACAAGTCCTCCGGTGGTCAGGTTCGGCTCCAGCATCGGGCGGCGGACCATCATCGAGTCGCAGAGCATCCTTGCGAGGAACCAGCCCGTGACGACGAAGATCCAGACGAACCCCAGCTGCTGGTCGGCCACGTTCGCCTTGTAGCCGCCGTATTCGACTGCCAGGATGCCTGGAGCGAGGAGGATCAGCCCGAGCAAGTCGAGGTTTCGGATGCTCCAGAGCCGGTTGAACTTGAAGAACAGCGCGATCGACAGGAGCGAGGCGAAGTAGAACCACGTCGTCGGATTGACTCGGTGGTAGTGGAAGAGGATGTCGCTCATGCCGCCCTGATGCCGGTGATCGATCCGCCGCAACCCACTAGCCTATGCCGCGGGCGGACCGTTGAAAACCCGGCCACCTACGGCCAAAACGACCAGATCAGCGGTGCCAGGGCGACCGTGACGGCCATCACGAGCAGGTTGAGCGGGCCGCCGAACCGCATGTAGTCGCTGAACTTGTACCCGCCGGGGCCGTAGATCATCAGATTGGTCTGGTAGCCCATCGGCGTGGCGAATCCGCAGCTCGCGGCGACCGTGATCGCCATCACGAAGGGCATCGGATTGACGCCGAGGTCGGCGGCGGTCTGCCAGGCGATCGGGAAGGTGAGCACGGCGGCGGCGTTGTTGCTCATCAGTTCCGTAAACAGCATGGTCACGAGATAGAGCGCGGCGAGCACGACATAGGGGTTGTCGCCGCCGGCGGCGATCGTGGAGTGGGCCACCATCTCGGCGAGCCCCGTCTTTTCCATGGCCCGGGCGAGACCGAAGCTCGCGGCGATCAGCAGCAGCGACTCCCACTCGATCGATCTCCGCGCTTCGGTGGATGAGATGCACCGCAGCCCGACCACCGCACACGCCGCCACCAGGGCCGCCGCCACCATGGGCACGAGCTCCAGGGCGGCGGCGAGCACCATCGCCGCCAGCACGGTGCAGGCGATCCAGGCCTTGTCGTGCCGCGGCGGGGTGGAGCCTGTCACCTCGCTGACCAAATAGAAGTGGCGGTTGGTCCGCTGCCGGTCGATGAACGCCTGGCCCGCTTCCACCAGCAGCGTGTCGCCCGGCTGGAGCACGATGTCGCCGATCTTCATCTGCAGCCGCTCGCCGTCGCGGGCCACGGCGATCACCACCGCGCCGTAGGTGGAGCGGAACTGGCCCTCGCGGATCGTGCGGCCCACCAGCGGGCACGACGGCGAGACGACCGCCTCCACCAGCACCCGCTCGCTCCGCGGGTCGTCGAGCTTGAACACCTGATCGGTGGCGGGCCGCAGGCCGCGAATCTTCTGCAGTTCGACCACGGAGTCGAGCACGCCCACGAACACGAGCCGGTCGCCTGCCTGGAGCCGCTCGGTCGGAGCGACGGCGGCGATCACGCGGCCACCGCGGTCGATCTCCATGAGGAACAGGCCGTGCAGGTGTCGCAACCCCGCCGCCTCGATCGTGCGGCCCACCAGCGGGCTGCCCTGATCAACCACCATCTCCAGGCTGTACTGCCGCGGGTCGTCGCTGGTGCTCATCGGCGGCCGCCGATCCTTGAGCAGAAAGCGGCTGGCGACGATGAGGTAGACGAGCCCGATGGCGAACAGCGGCACGCCCAGCCAGGTGATGTCGAACATGCCGAGCGGCTGGCCTCGCTTCGCCGCCACGAGGCCGCTGACGACCACGTTGGTGCTCGTGCCGATCAGGGTGCAGAGTCCGCCGAGGACGACCGCGGCGTTCATCGGCATCAGCAGTTTGGAGATGCTGAAGCGGTTTTTCTTGGCCCAGTCGCGGATCGCCGGCACCATCAGCGCCACCACGGGCGTGTTGTTCGTGAACGCGGAGATCACGCCCGGCGCGATCATCGTGCGGACCTGGGCGGTGGCCAGCGATTTCGGCCTGCCGAGCGTCCGGTCCACGAGCGACGCCAGGGCGCCGGTCCGCTCGACGGCCGCCGCCACGACGAACAGCGCCGCCACCGTCACCATGCCCTCGTTGCTCATCCCCTTGAGGGCCTCGTCGGGCGTGATCACCCCGGTGGCCAGCAGGAGCACCACTCCGCCGATCATCACCATGTCTGGGGCCCGCTGCACGAACAGCAGCGCGGCGAGCGTGACGGCCACCACGGCGGCGGTCAGTGCCGCCTGCCAGTGGCCGGCCAGTGGTCCGAGCAGTGCCTCCGGGGTCATCGCGCATCTCCGTGCCCGGCCGAACGGGGCGGGCTGGACAGCACTTTCACGCGGTCGCCGCGGCGACGCAAGGGCAAATCCGGCCGGCGAACCGCCGTCCGTAAAACCCGGGGATGGTTGTGGCCGCCCACCCGGCGGCTTGGTAGCCTCGGGGCTCCGCGGAGCCGGTTTGCACGCGGCACGACCAAGGAGCGACTGCGATGAGCGACATGATCAACGATCTGCTGGATGGGAACTCCAAGTTCGTGTCTGGCGAGTTTCTGCCCAACGAAAACTACTACCACGCGATCGCCGCCAAGCAGCGGCCGAAGGTGCTCTGGATCGGCTGCTCCGATTCCCGCGTCAGCGAGCACCAGATGACGGGCTCGAAGCCGGGCACGATGTTCGTGCACCGCAACGTCGCCAACATCATCGCCTTCAACGACGTCAACATCTCGGCGATCCTCGAATACGGCGTGGTGCACCTGAAGATCGAAGACATCATCGTCTGCGGCCACACGCGGTGCGGCGGCATCGCGGCGATCGAAGACGGCGTGCACGAAAACTACATTGCCGACTGGCTGTGCATCGCCACCGGCGCCAAGGAGGCGGCCAACCGCATCGCCAAGGAGAAGAAGCTCTCGCGGGACGAAAAGCTCGCGGTGCTCACCGAGGAAAACGTCAAGCTGCAGATCAAGCACCTCAAGAGCCTCGCGCTGATCCGCAACATGCACGCCAAGGGGTCGCTTCCCCGGATCCACGGCTGGCTCTACCGCGTCGAGACCGGCACGATCGACGTGTTGGTGGACGGCCGCGACCACGAGTCGGCGAAGCGGCCTGCCAAAAAGAAGCCGGCGGCAAAGCGGCGGAAGTGACGGTTGTCGGGCCGCGAGCCGAGCAGCGCGGTGACTGCGCTTGTTTCGGCGGGTGGAGCGGCCGATACTGAAGATACGGGGTTCAAAGAGCGGTTGGTCCGCTCCGTGGCTCCGCCTTCTGGAGATTCGATCATGAAGCGCCTTGCCATGCTCGTGGCGGCCGTCGTGGTTGTCGGGATGGGGGCCTCGTTCGCCCAGCAGCCCGTGCAGCCTGTTCAGCCGCGTCCGCAGACGACGCGTTCGTATCGCAGTTACTCGGTCAGCCCCTCGACCCGCGGCAACTCGGTCCAGCGGACGCGGGAGTCAAGTAACGCCACCTGGCGGAACGGTGCCGCCAAGTCACAGGGCCAGTACCACAGCGGTCGCTGATCGCTCGGAACTGTCCATCGACGAAGCAGACGCCATCGCGTGTCAGACGCGGTGGCGTTGTGCGTTTCCAGGCGTGTCGTGTCCCCTCGCGGCACAGGTTTTTCTCAGCACAGGTTTTTAACCCTGTGTGCTCCCGTAGCACAGGTTTTCAAACTGTGTGCTTCGCTGGCTCGCCTTCGGCTCGGGGCTACCCATGCCCATCGCCGGACGTTCGCTTCGGCCATCGTGGCCTCCGCTCACTCGATGCTGCCTGCGCGTCGCCATCCTGGCTCCGCTGGTCAGCAACGCCGGCTCCCGGGCACGGGCAGCCCCGAGCTCTGCGCAGTGATGCCTTCAGGAAGCCCAATCGCGTAAGCGATGGGGGCATGGTGGCCGCGCCGCTCGTACAACAGGCCACCGCTGCCTTTTCGTAGCACAGGTTTTCAACCTGTGTGTCTTCCCGGCCGCGCCCCACGCCTCACGGCGTTGGGCTTGTACGGCAGATGAGTAAGCCGACTGGCCGTAAGGCCGCGGGCGCGGTCGAGAAGATGCCGCGGTTGTTTTGGCCGCGCCCCACGCCTCACGGCGTTGGGCTTGTACGGCAGATGAGTAAGCCGACCGGCCGTAAGGCCGCGGGCGCGGTCGAGAAGATGCCGCGGTTGTTTTGGCCGCGCCCCACGCCTCACGGCGTTGGGCTTGTACGGCAGATGAGTAAGCCGGCCGGCCGTAAGGCCGCGGGCGCGGTCGAGAAGATGCCGCGGTTGTTTTGGCCGCGTTCCACGCCTCACGGCGTTGGGCTTGTACGGCAGATGAGTAAGCCGACCGGCCGTAAGGCCGCGGGCGCTCTGTGTCAGTCGACGCCGATATCGGTGTCGGCCGGCTGCGAGAGCCACGCGCGTTCGAGGGCTGCCACCGTCGAGAAGCCATAGTGGCGTTCGAGGGCGGACGCCTCGCCGATCGCTGCCGCGTCGTCCAAAAACGAGAGCAGCGTGGCCGCGCCCCGCTGGTCGATGAGCCAGCGGACGAGCGCCGCGCTCTGGCCGTAAAACACCCGCTGCCGATGCGGTTCGCGGGGATAGTCCTCCATCGCGAGCAGGTGCGAGGCCGACCAGGTCATGCCCGCCCGTCGGGCCGCCGCGAAGTCACGCGCATGGCCGGCCTGCTTGTCTTCGTCGTCGAAGAGGACTGCCAGGCCTTCGTCGGCCCACCGCGGTGGAGGGGCGGCGGTGAAGTGGTCGGCCAGGATCACATGCACCAGTTCGTGGGAGAGTGCGTCGGGCACAGTCGTAGGGTCGTCGTCCATCAGATCGATCCGACGGACGCAGATATCGGGTCCGGCAAACTCGATGGCCGTCGCACCGCGGGCTCCGTCTGGGGGCCCGCCGACGGCGGCCGTGAACGATTCTTCCGTCGCATGCAGATGGATCTCGCAGCGGACGGTCCAGGGGGCCGGGGATGACGTTCCGAGAAGCGTTGTGAAGGCACGCTTGCGAACCTGTTCGGCATGCCGCTCAATGGCCTCGGCCCGTGTGGAAGACGTGCCGTGCACGTCGAAGTTGGCGGTGGCGGCGCGGCCTTGAAGGATCACCGCCGCACAGAGAACTGCCACCGCGAACCCGATCCGACGGCACGACGAGCGAATGCTCGTTTTCCGGACCGGCTGGAGGAAGAGGATTCGATGCATGTCTGCGGTTCCTCAGGGGATGGAGGCTTTCGAAGTGCAGATGCCGTGCCAATCGATCGGGGGCGGGGGCAGATTGGGGCAAAACAGGGCCTGAGGCTGGGATTTATTGCTTTCGACGTGGTGGGCCAGGTGGCGCTGGACGCGGTCTGGTGCACAGGTCGCTGGCATCGACTGCCCACGCGGGAGGCATAGGATGACCGCGTGCCGGAGCCCCCATGCGCCTGTTTCCATCGGACCGCTATCCGCTACCGCTGCCCGAGGGGCATCGCTTTCCGGCTGCGAAATACAGCCTGCTTCGCCGCCGGCTCGAGGCCCATGCGGCGGCAGGGGCGGCGCTTGAGTTCGTGGAACCGCATGCCGCCACCGACGAGGAACTGCTCCGAGTGCACGACCGCGGCTACATCGGTCGGGTCTTTTCGGGCACGCTCACGAGGGACGAGCAGCGACGGATCGGCTTCCCGTGGAGCGAGCCGCTCGTCGAACGGTCGCTGCGGAGTACGGGGGCGGCCGTCGATGCGGCTTCGGCGGCAATCGAGGATGGCGTTGCGGCGAGTCTCGCCGGGGGCACGCACCACGCCGGCACGTCGTGGGGCGAGGGTTTCTGCGTGTTTAACGACACTGCCGTCGCCACGCGGGAGATGCAGGCCCGGGGCGCCGCGCGGCATGTGCTGATCCTCGACTGCGATGTCCATCAGGGCAACGGCACGGCGGAGATCTTTGCCGCCGATCCGACCGTGTTCACGATGTCGATCCACGGCGCCCGAAACTTCCCGCTACGGAAACATCCGAGTTCGCTCGACGTGCCGCTCGACGATGGCACGGACGACGACGGCTATCTCGCGGCCCTGGCTCCTGCGGTGGTCGAGTCGTTCGACCGCGGTTGTCCCGACCTCGTCTTCTACATCGCCGGCGCCGACCCCTACGAGCACGACCGGCTCGGTCGCCTGCGGCTCACCAAACAAGGGCTCATAGACCGGGACCGGCTGGTGCTCGATGCGGCGCGGGCCGCCGGAGTTCCACTGGCGATCGTGTTGGGCGGCGGCTACTCCGCCGATCTCGATGCGATCGTTGACATCCACGCCGCCACGATGCTCCTGGCGGCGGGCACGTTCGCTCCGTAACCAGGAAGCCCAATCGCGTGAGCGATGGGGGCTGTGTCTGGCGGGGGAGGCCGTACGCCTGACGGCGTTACGCTTCCTGGGGCGGCGCCGCGAGGCTTACTCGTCGTCTGTGTCGGTGTCTTCGGCCGTGGTCTTGCCGCGGTTGTCGAGGCTCCACGGACCGGTGCCGTTGGCGATCAGAAAGAGCATCGTGCCCATCAGCGCGAGGTTCTTCATGAACGCGATCAGCTCGCCCTGCATCGCGGCCGGGGGCGTGTCGGGGGGCAGTTTCCAGAAGTCGTGGAAGTAGTAGGTCGCGGCGCCCAGGAAGCAGAGCAGGAGGAAGGCCCCGAACCGCCCCTTGTAGCCGAGCACGATCGAGAGGCTGCCGATGATCAGGAAGGCGATCGCCCCGCCGAGAAGGATCGTGGGCGACGGCACACCCTCCGCGGCCATCTTCTCCACAGTGCCGCTGAAGTTCATGATCTTCCCGGCGACGGCGCTGAGTAGAAAGATCGTGGCGATCATCAGTCGGGCGAGCAGCGATAGCAATCCGCGGAACGCGTTCATGGCATCTCTCCGATGTCGGGGCGACGGCATGAGTCAGCCGTGCCAGAAACCTATCACGGACCGCGGCCCGTGGAGAAGGGGAATGAAAATGGTGACAGCCACCTTTTGTCTGGAGGCCCCGGCCTTTGGCCGGGGCCGTGTCGCCTGCGGCGACCGGCAAAAGGTGGCTGTCACCATTTTCATTCGGGAGCCGCGACGATGCGATCGCGTCCGGCCCGCTTGGCGGCGTAGAGCGCCCGGTCGGCCCTGGCGATCAGCTCATCCGGAGCGAGATCGCCCGTCGGCATGGCCGTCGCCACGCCGATCGACACCGTGACCCTGCCGGTCGGCGCCGCCGCGTGCGGCAGCGCCACGCCTCGAACCGCCTCCAACATCTTGCGGGCGACGTCGGCCCCGTGGGAGGCATCGTTATCGGGCAGGAGCATGAGAAACTCCTCGCCCCCCCAGCGGCAGACGATGCCGCCCGGAACGTCGCAGGTGGCCGCGAGGGTCGCGGCGATGGTCTTCAGGCAGGCGTCTCCGGCGGGGTGGCCAGAGGCGTCGTTGAAAGACTTGAAGTGGTCCACGTCGATCACGAGCACCGTGACCGGCGTTTGGTCGCGCGTCCATCGGCTCCAGCCGCCTTGGATCACCTCGTCGAGCCGGCGGCGATTGGGCAGCCCCGTCAGCGGATCGGTGAACGCGAGTTCCCGCCACGATGGAGCGGCTGCGGGCTTGTGTTCGGATCCGCCTGAGGCGGAGGGAGCGGTCATCGGATCATTCCGGCGGCCGGATCGTCGCGGAAGCAGGGAACCGCACACGAGGTGTGCCTGGCTGAGCGTCGCGAGTATAAACGGCGGCGCTTCCGGCCGCGGATGGTCGCCTGGCCGGCGCTGCAATCGATCGAGTTGAGGTGAGGCATGACCGCGATCCGTCCCGGCCGCTACCGCCACTACAAGGGCAACGAATACACCGTGCTCGGTGTGGCTCGGCACAGCGAGACGCTCGACGAACTCGTCGTCTATCGCCAGGAATATGGCGACCATGGCCTCTGGGTGCGGCCGGCGGCGATGTTTCTGGAGACGGTGGACATCGAGGGCAAGAAGGTGCCCCGCTTCCGTCTGATCGAGGACGTCTGACATTGGTCGCCTCGCGCTCGGGGCTACCCATGCCCATCGCCGGACGCTCGCTTCGGGCATCCTGCCCTTCACTCGCTCGATGCTTTCTCCGCTCCGCCGTCGTGGCTGCGCGGAGAAAGCAACGCCGGCTCCCGGGCGCGGGCAGCCCCTCGCTCACGTAGCACAGGTTTTCAACCTGTGTGCCTGTCTCTCAGTAGCACAGGTTTTTAACCTGTGTCTCTTCACGATGCGCATCGCCCTCAGGCTTGCCCACACCCCTCGCCCCCACCGCGGCTACGCCGCCTCGGGAAGCGGCGGCTGGTCGGTTGCCGCGGCGAGGTCGAGCGGCAGCCGCGAACTCGCGAGCGTGCCCGGCACCGCGATCCGTTCCCGCGCGTAAAACTCGCGGAGCCGGCGCGAGTCGATCCCGAGTTCCCGCCGCACGGCCCCGAGCGGACGGTCGAGCATGTCGTCGCGGAGCACGCGGTGCAGGTCCTTCACATCGAGTTCCCGACCCGCTTCGAGGCCGAGGTCGTAGGCCGCCAGCATCCGCTGCGAGATCCGGTAGGGCTCCGGATAGAGCCGCGACACCACAAACCGAAACCACGCCCGTTCCGCCCACGACACCGCCTTCGTGCTTCCCATCGTGAAGCCGATCACGAAGGCTTCGTCCTGGTCGAGCAGCCCGCGGCCGAGGAGCACGTGGATCATGTCGTGGTCTTTGAGATGGATGGCGCCGTGGAGCCGCAGCCAGCCCTCGGGATTCTCGAACAGCCGCACGATCCAGGGGATCGCGGTGGCGGGCGCCGCCGGCAGTTCGGCAAGTACCTCGCGGAGGGTGCGGGCGTCGTTGTCGAGCCCCGGAAACCACTCCCACCAGGCGCTGGTTTGTGTGTCGCTCGTCTTCGTGGCGCCCGCGGGCAGTTCAAGCGCGGCCTGGGCGTCGAACCGCGTGAGCACGCCCTCGCGGTCGGGCGCATGGGCCGCGAGGATCGCCAGGCCCGCGCCAAAGCGGTGCAGTTCGTGGGCCACGAGTTCCCGGACCGCGCCGACCGTCTCCGGCGGCAGAGTCTCGGCGGCCGTGAGCCGCTCGATGCCACGGACGATCCGCTCGGTCGAGGCTTCAACGTCGCGGCCGCCTGGTGTGAGCAGCCGCGGCTGCAGAAACCCGCCCGCGGCGAGCCCTCGGGCCACGGCCACGGCCACGGCCGTGGGTTCGTCGTCGGCCATGGCATGGCCGGTCGTGTATCGCGGCCGCGACGGGTCGAGAGTCCGCACCAGCACCGTGGCCGCACAGGCCCGGCCGTCATCTCTCGGCCGCTTCATATCGCACGCCGCGATTGCGAAGGGAACCACCGAGAGCGACTGCAAGGCGGCGGCGACGGCTGCCGCGAGATCTTCGCCGGTGCCGATGAAGGGCTCGACCCCGCCGCGCGGCCCGCGGATCGGGATCGTGACGTGGGCCTCTGGTTGCACCGTCCACGTGTCGTAGACGAGCACCGCCCGCCCGAGGGCGATTCGCCCCACGGGTATCAACGTCTCGGAATGGTCGCGACACGTCATGACGACACCCGCGCAATCCTATTCAGCGGCCTCCCCAAAGGACAGGAAGTCGGCTCATGCGGGTCGCAGGTGATTCCAGCGATTCAGGGCCCGGCACGTGCAAGCCGACCGGCCGTGAGGCCGCGGGCAAAACACGCTGGACGCGGGATCTGGTGGCGGTTCGCCCCACGCCTCACGGCGTTGGGCTTGGACAATGCATGGCGAGTGCAAGCCGACCGGCCGTGAGGCCGCGGGCAAAACACGCTGGACGCGGGATCTGGTGGCGGTTCGCCCCACGCCTCACGGCGTTGGGCTTGGACGGCGGCCGCGCCAGGATCTTGACGGACCCGTAGAAGACTGCCAGCGGCACCTTCGGCGTGTCATTGCCCCGCGGGTCAACCGAGCAGGCGGCCGAGGCAGGCGGTGGCGAGGCGTGCCTGGCCGAGCGCCGTGTCGGCGTCAGCGGCGTCGTACTCGTCGGTCGGGATGAAGTCGATGTCGCCGTAGAAGCTGAACTCTCGCTCCTTACGGAGTTCCTTCGATGCTTCGGCCAGGGCAGTCAACTCGTGGCCGCTCACGCCCTTGAAGCGCTCGGCGAACTGGAGCACCAGATCGCCCACGTCGTGGATCTTCGGAGGGTCGATGCCCGCCCACCGCAGCATGCCCTTGAGCGCGAGTTCGACCACTTCCTGGCTTTCTCGAACGACATCCGAAAACGCGGCTCGGGCATGCAGCACTTCCAGCGCTGCGAGGCGGTCGTTGCACTTCCGGTAATAGCCTGCCGCCAGGTCGTTGGTCGTCATAGTTCGACCACATCGCCCGGTCGGAAGTCGGGCTTGTAGTCCCAGAAGGCGCCCCCTTTGAACGGCACCCTCCGCGAACCGAGTGCCCGCATGCGCTCTCGCAATCCTGCGAGGAACGCCTCGAGCATGCCGCCGCGATCGAAGAGCACCACGCTCCACAGCGTCATGTCGAGATATAGCGGACTGCCGGCCGCGAGTTCTTCCGGGGTCTTGAACACCGGGGAAAGTTCGATCTCCGGGCCCTGGTCCGACCACACGCGCGACCTGACCGCCCGGGTGGCATCGGCCACGGGCCGAAACTCACGCATCCGTTTCATCCGGCTCGGCGGCAGCGGCTCGGCGACGATGAGCAGATCAAGGTCGGACGCTGGCGTGGCCGCATCCCGCGCCCAAGACCCGAAGATCGCAACTGCGATCAGCCGCTCGCCATACATGGCGGCAGTGGCCCCATGAACTGCCCTGAACAGATCATCGCGAGCGGACGAACTCATGCCGGTGCATTGTAAAGCATGAAACCGCCCACGGCACGTTTGGCGTTTCGCCGGAGGCGAGCCGTCCGCAGTCCCTATTCAGCGGCCTGCCCGTCGGGTCCGGCATCCGTCCAGACGAGCCGCGCCTCGCCTCCCCGGCTGCCAGACACGATGGCGTATTGCTCGAACTCCCTCGCGATGCTCACGGCGTCGGCCTCGGAGATCCCGAGTACGAGCAGGCTCGGCTCCGGCGGCCAGTCGCCGTCGTCGGCCTGGCCTTCGCCCTGGAAGCAGTTGAGGCCGCGACCGCGAACGAGCATCTCGAGCCGCATCATTCGCTCGGCGTTGGCGTCTTCGTCGAGCGGTGCCGACCGCGGATTGCACGCCGTGATAAACGCCCAGTCGGTCGCCCGTGATTCGGCGAGCAGGAGGTCGAGCGGCATGCACCGCGCCCCGCAGCGGATCGAGATCGGTTCCCGGCCCGGCACGATCACCGAGTACGACGTGGACCGATAGGCGGATTAGAGCTCTGGATCGAGCATGTGCCACCGGACGGTGAAGGTGACAGCAAGCGGCGGGGAGACGAGATTCTCTGGCCGACTAGTCTAAAAAACGTGGGGCACCCTTCAACCCTCTCAGTCCAAGCCGCAGAGGTTTCGCGGGCGGTTGGCCAGGTTGCCAACCTGTGCTACGAGGAGATTCAGGAAGGGACACAGGTTGAAAACCTGTGCTACTTGAGAACCTGTGCTACGTGAAAACCGAAATACTCCCGACCCAAAAAATACTCCCGACAGGGATCGAACCTGTAACCTTCAGCTCCGGAGGCTGACGCTCTATCCAATTGAGCTACGGGAGCAACGAACCTGCGGCAGTCTAGCAGCAGCCCCACGGCCGAGAAAGCAGCGGTGTTTCGCGGGCCGCACCACGACAGACAGCCCGCCGGCAACGATCACGCCGACCGCTTGAGTTCTCGGGCTGGCTGGTCGATGTGCGGCCGCGACACCTCGTGCGATTCGTCGATCCGGTAGGTGCGTGCCGACGAGTCGCCCTCCGCCTCGCGGATCGCGGCCTCACGCATCAAGGCCCGCAGCTGCATGGTGCGGCCGAAGCACGAGCCAAACTGCACCAGTGCCGTGAGCCGACCCGCGATCATCGCAAACGTGCCAAAAGGCGCCGTCAGTGCCGCATGCCGCAGCACTTCGCCACCATGGGCGAGCAGCGCGGGCACGGCTCGCTCGCACGACAGCGACCGCCAGAAGAGCCGCTCCGCGTGCAGGCCCGCCACGAATGGCGACTGCCGCTGCCGCGGAGGTCCACTGACGACCCGCGAATCGGGCTCGAGCACTACGTCGGCCTTGGAGGCGGTGAGTCCGGCCGCCAGGTCGGCCGCCGCCAGCGCGTCGCCGCAGGCGGTCGAGAGCCCGATCTCGCGAAGCATGTCGGCTCGCCAGAAGCCAGCTTCGAGCAGCGGGGCCGAGGGCAGGGCCCCCGTCACGATGCCGCCGGCTTTCCGCCGCGGCACCACGGTCACACCGCGGCCGCCGGCCGTCCGGCGAATGCCGGCTGACACCGGCTGCTCGTGATCGGCCTCGGCCACCGCCAGCGGCACCACGGCCGCCACGTTCGGCTGTGCGAAGTGCCTGAGCGCCGCATTGGCCCAGCCTTCGGTCGCCTGCCAGCCCGCGGCGAGAATGTGGATCACGTCGCCGCCGGCCGCGGCGATGCCGGCCGTTACGCAGCCGACGAGGCCTGAGCCCTTCGCCGCATCGACGAAGGTCACTTCCTCGCGGATGTTCCACGGGTCGTCGTACGGAGTGCCGAGCGCCACCACGATCTCGGTGTTGTCGGGGCGGTGCTCGAGGACGCTGACGAGCGTCTCCTCGAGGCCGGTCACGCCGGTCGCGGGAACCACCACCGTGAGCCGACGCGCACCGCCGGCCTGACGCTGCATCACCATGATCCCCCGCTCCGTTCCCCTACCGTCCGCGCAGACGATCCCCCCGGACCGTGAGCGATTTCTGCTACTTCATCGAACGTCAGCCCGCCTCGATCAGGCGGCGACCCGCTGGGGCTGAAGTTCCGTGAACAGGTTCACCGTGTGCAGCATCTCACCGTCGACGTCGTAAAACTGGAGGACGCCGACATCGATCATCCACATGGCGAACATCTCCGCCACGCGATAGCACCGGGCCACGCAGCGACCGCGATCGATGCGGATGTTTTCCTGCAGATCCTCGACGTCGGCGCCATCGGCCCCGAGTTTGAGGAAGTGGCGAGAAACAAGGCCACGGACATCCGCGGCATTCATGTGCAGACGCATGGAAGGCAACCTCCTGTTGCGGGCTGTCGAATCGACCTCCTGTCGATCGGGCCGGGAAACCTAACGGGGCGTTGCCGCCGACGATAGGCTGGTTTGCCGCCGGGAGTTCCCGCACGGCCTCTCGGCCCGCCACCACGAGTGAGCATCGACCGCTCAGGCTCCCCACGATCACCCCCGAAATCGACCGCTGCCCATTCCGCACGTCCGTCGCGGTCAGCCCAGCCTGCCCGGTTTCTGCAGCCCGCGCCGTTGCTATGGCAGCCGGTGCGTCCAGGTGATGTCGCGATACCGATCCCGCAGGAGTTCCGCCACGCGATCCTGCGGCCATTCGTGCCGCTGCTCCACGGCTGCAAACGCCCCGCGCACCGCCGCCTCGAGCGGCCCGCGGCCCAGGCTGAGGTTGGCGAGGAACGAGCCGTGGTCGCGGCCCGCGCGATACTCCGGCTCCCGCGGCGGATGCCTGAGCACCCGCGACACGAGGCCGAGATCGAAGTCGTCGAGAAGCGTGCCGTGATAGAGAACCGCCTGTCGCCGCACGCGGAGCGCGTTGCCTGACACCTTGCGAAGTTCGCCCGATATGTCGATCGCCAGATCGCTCGATCCCCGCCGCACCACCGCTCGGTCCGCGGCCCGCAGCGCGGCGGAGAGCGGGTCGAGCACCGCCGCGTGGATCCTGTCGATGGCGGGGGTGGGCCCGGGCCACGTCGCGACCACCGTCCACATCAGGCAGCCGGGGCCGATCACGACCGTGAGCCCGCCGCTCGGTCGCCGCACGATCGCCACCCCTTCCGCTTCACAGGCGGCGAGATCGACCTCCTGCGATACCTGGCTCGACGATCCCAGCACCACCGCGGGCTCGCGGGCCATCCAGGTTCGGACCACCACGCCGGCAAACAGCCCGTCGTGCGCCTCGGCCAGGAGCGCCTCGTCGAGGGCGAGGTTTTCAGCCACGGATGGCAGTGCCACGTCGAGCCAGCGGGCGGGGCCGTCCGCGACGAGACGTTGACTCACTTTCCGGGCCTCCTAGACTTCACGCATGAACGAACAACCCCGCCACGGCATCCGGCCCGACGACGCCCTGCCGCCCGTCGAGCCGCCCAGCGCGGGATTTCTGGTGCAGCTGTTCGTGGTGCCGCTCACGATCGTGTCGTGCGGGTTGTTTGTTGTCTGGGGATTCTACTGGCTCGCCCAGATGGGCAACGATCCGGAGAGCTATGTCCGCGCGCTCCGCCGCAACAACGAGGGCCGCTGGCAGGTGGCGCTCAACTTCGCCAACGACCTCCGGGGGCCCGGCGGGGCGGCCCTGAAGAACGACGCCAAGCTGGCCGGCGACCTTGCCGGCATCCTCGACGATGAAATGGCCAGCGGCCGCACCAGCGGCAGCGGCAACGCCGCCGAGCAGGCACAGACGCTCTGCAACTATCTCTGCCGCGCCCTCGGGGAGTTTGCCGTGCCGGAGGCGGCGGTGCCGCTGGTGAAACGGGCTGGCGATGCCAACCATCCACAGACCGCGCAGGCGGCCGTGGAGGCGCTCGCTGTGCTCTCCGCCAATCTCACCGCCGCGGGCAAGAGTTTCGACGACCCCGCCGCAGTGGCCGCTGCGGTCCTCAAGGCATCGACGAGCGATCTCGCGTCGCTGCGGTCGTCGGCTGCCTACACGCTCGGCGTGCTC
>Ga0315904_10004166_pt1 | contig 20814 bp, 20 predicted proteins | sample LakEriMetagenome_6_FD_203529 | JGI IMG/M metagenome (GOLD analysis project Ga0315904, IMG submission 203529) | Freshwater fungal communities from buoy surface, Lake Erie, Ohio, United States - Buoy 12 MA120 | ecosystem: Environmental > Aquatic > Freshwater > Lake | place: USA: Lake Erie, Ohio...
ACTATTCAACATTCAGAAAATTTGCGAGATTTGGCTGTTCAAGAAAAGCTTATTCGTGAATATCTTAAGGATTTTAAGGCCGAAGAAGAAATACTTAATAAAGTAATAGAATTAAACAAAAAGTTTTCTTCTGCTATTGAAGAAAGTGAAGATATTTTACGTAATGTAAAATGGAAAATTAAAACTCTTGAATGGGATAATTTGTTTAATTATGGTGAAGGCAATAAAATCGATTTTCAAAACCTTAACGGCGTTGTTGGTATATTTGGTAAAAATTATAGCGGTAAATCTTCAGTTATTGATAGTCTCCTTTATACTGTTTTTAACACCACATCCAAAAATAATCGCAAAAATCTTAATGTTATTAACCAAAATGCAGAATCTGCGCGTGGAAAAATTGAAATAGATATCGATGGTGAAAATTATACTATCGAACGTAAATCTGACAAGTATATTAAAAAGTCCAAAGGAGTAGAGAACACAGAAGCTAAAACAGATGTATTGTTTACAAGTGATGGATCGTCACAGAATGGTCTTGCACGTAATGATACAGATAAAAATATACGTAAATTTCTCGGTACTGTAGATGATTTTTTCTTAACATCTATGGCTAGCCAATTTGGTTACTTGTCTTTTATTACCGAAGGTTCAACAAAGCGTAAAGAGATACTTGCTAAATTTTTAGATCTAGAAAATTTTGAAAAGAAATTTAAAATGGCTAAAGAAGAAAGTGCAGAATTAAAAGTTCTCCTCAAGAAACTTGAGGGTACTGATTATAAACGTGATATTGCTAATGCAGAATTGCAACTGCAAATTATGCAAGATCAAATTATTGATAAAACTTTACAAATTAATTCTGTTAAACAAGCAATAGCAGATCTTAATAAAGAATTACACGATATTCAGAGAGAAATTGATAATGTTCCACAAGAGTTTATCGATTTTGATGAAATAAATCATAAACTTTCTAGTAGTCGAGTAGAGCATAAGCGTGTAGCAGAAGAAAATATTTCACTTCTTTCTGAGGTGGATAAGGCAAGTGATTTAGTTTTAAAGATTGATCAATTTATTTCTTCTATAGATCAGGAAGAGCTATCTAAAAAAGATAAAGAATTGGCAGTAATCGATGAAGAATTACAAAAGCTTAATAAGCTTTTTGCTTCTTTAGATACCGATTTGCGTAACGTAACTCACAAGATGAAACTTCTAGACGGTATCCCGTGTGGAGATAAATATCCAACATGCAAATTTATCAAAGATGCCTTTGAATCTAAATCTAAATTTAATAATTTATCTACTACTCATACAGAAATTAAATCTTCTATTGAAGAAAAAGAAAGAGCGTATGACGTTCTAGATTTAGAAGTATCTAATGGATGGAATAAGTTGTCAGAAATTACTAGAAAGAAAGAAGTTACAGTAGCTAAAATAAACTCTAATCAATTAAAAATTGAAAAAAATAATAATACATTATTGCAACTAGATATTTTGATTAAAGAATATGAAGAAAAAATTAATGTTTATGTGAATAATGCCAAAGCTGTTCAAAATTATGAGCAACTTATTAGTACAAGATCTGGTATCCGGTCTAAAATTGAAGAAAAAAACAAGATTCTATCTAATTTAGAACTAGAAACGCTTAATGTTCACAAAGAACATGCATCTATAAGTGCTAAATGTGATATATTTCGTCAACAAATGGAAGAATTAGAGCGTATTCGTAAAGAATATGCCTCTTATGACCTTTTATTAAAATGTATGCATCCAAATGGGATATCTTATGAGATTATCAAGAACAAATTACCCGATATTAATCAAGAAATTGCTAAAATACTGACAAATATAGTAGATTTCTCTATTTATTTAGAGAATGATGACGATAAACTAGATATTATGATTAAACATCCACGTTTTGATGCTAGACCATTAGAAATGGGCAGCGGTGCTGAGAAAACCCTCGCTTCTACGGCTATCAGACTAGCATTAATAAGTGTTACTACTTTGCCAATACCAGATATATTTATATTAGATGAACCCGGAACTGCTCTTGATGGTGAAAATTTGGAAGGATTTACAAAAATACTTGAATTAATTAAAGGATACTTTAAAACAGTGATACTTATTTCACATTTAGATAGTTTAAAGGATTCTGTAGATTTACAAATCATAATTGAACGTAAAGAAGGATATGCACACATAAGCATCTAGGAGGAAATATGAATGAGCTTAGTAAAAGACGAACTAAAAGAAGTGGAGGCAGACTTGAAGAAAGAAGATGAAAAACCAATTGAAGCTAGAAATGGTATTATTGACGTTATAGCTGGTAAGTTTATCTCAAGAAAGCTTCTTGTTTGGATTACTGGTACTGTTTTATTAGGTTTTGGTAAAATTACTCCTGATGAATGGACTGCTATTACACTTGGTTATGTAAGTATTGAAGGATTTGCTGATTTAGCTGTTAAATGGAAAAGAGGATAACTAAATGGAGACACTAAAGAAAATGTTTAAGAATGTAAAACTATGGTTAGGATTATTACTAGCAGGAGCATTAGCAAGCTTTCTTGTTATGCGTAAACATGTAGCAGATGGTTTAGAAAAAGAGCGTCAAGAGCAAGCCGCTAAAGAAGAAGCAGCTAAACTTGAAGCAGATAAGAAGCTTGCTGAAGAAAAGGCAAAGTTAGATGCAGAAAAAGCAGAAGCTGAAAAGAAAATAGAAGAAGAAAAGAGTGCAAAAGCAAAAGAAATAGTAGAAAAAGTAAAGAAAAAGAAAGAAGAACTAAAAGAATTATCTGATAAGGATAAAGATGGTTTTAAAAAACAAGTTGGTAAAGAATTAGGATTAAAAGAAAAGAAGAAAGGTAAAAAATCAAGCGATGAATAACCTTAAATTTCCTGTAGCACTTATTACGCTGCTAGCGTTCCTAGCGGCGCGAACTCCTATTGCCTACGCAGAAGAAGCTACGACTATTCCTTCTGAGGATGAAATTGGAGACTATGAATCTATGGAGAAAGGTGAAAAAGCTCCATATGATGGTTTATTATTTACCAATGAAGGTATTATTAAAATAATAACTAATAAACACTTGGAGTTAGATAAATTAAAATTAGATAAAGATACAGAAATTAAAAAACTACAACTAGATTTAGATATATTAAAAAAACAACATGATATAGAAGTAAAAATTACTAAAGATCTTAATGATAATCTGCTAAAATTAAAACAAGATAGAATTGATGGTTTAGAAAGCAGTAAAAAATGGGATGATGTTAAAATATTAGGAGCTTTAACTTTAGGAATAGTATTATCAGTTACAGTATTTTATGCAGCAGTACAAATAACTAAATAATATGAATAAAAAAGATCCAAATTATATTGCAGCTTTAGAAAAAGCTATAAAAGAAAAATATGGTGAGTTAGCCACCATGAATCCAAAGATGTTCTGGGATCCAGATAAAGAAAAGCAATACCTTGAAGAAACCAAACTTACTAACAAACAACAACTAAATAATGAAAATTCCAGAGAAAAGGTAGATATAGGCGGTGTTTTAATACCAAAGAAACTAATTAGTAAAAATATAAATAAAAACTGTACAGTTTGTAAAGAATATAGTTTTAATAAAAAAGACGATGTATATCTTAATAAATTTTCTAGTTGTTATAAATGCTATATTAAGTTTATAGAAGATCGTGAAGAAAGATGGTTGAGTGGTTGGCGACCGAAAGAGGAAAATATAAATGGCTAGTATTCTTGAAGTAGTAAATGGTATTTCTCAAGCTGTTCACGCAAAACATCACGGCGGTTCAGAAATTGGCTTAAAGCGTGAAGTAGAGGATCTAGTCCAAGGGTGCTCTATATATGATCCAAGAGTTATGGATGGCTTTGGAGTTCAATATCAAGGCAATATACTTATTTTGAAATATCATAGCGAAATGCCATTAATAAAAATTCACGATAAGAATTTTGAAACTGATATACGTAAAATTGTAAAAGATATTACAGCTTTTATAAAAGGTGAATATAAAAAAGTAACTAAAAAAACCCTTAATTTAACCGAACATGGAGATATCAATATACTTGTTCAAAGCGCCAATCGCAGAACTGCTTATGTAAACGCAGTACAAAATTATGTTATTGATGGCATAGATGGTATCGCTAAAGAAGAACGAAGTAAGCATCAATTAAATGCAGATATAACAAAAGGTTGGTTAATGAACGTTCGTCAACCAAAGATGTCTTTAAAAGAAAACGCAATTCCTCAAGAAGAAATTCAGGAAGAAGGAGTTAAAGATTGGGCAAAAAAAGCTGCCACTGGTGCTGCTTTAATAGGCACATTAGCTGGCGCTGGAGCCGCTAAAGCAGAACCTTCGGTAGAAAAACAACCAACGGTTTCTCAATCTTCTGCCTCTCCAGAGGCAGCAGTGGGTTTTTTAGAAGCCTTTTTATCAAATACTAATTTATCTCCGCAAGAAAAAACAGATATTATGCAAGCTCAAGCATCACTTCGTGGAGCAAAAATTAAATTATCTCCTACAGCAGAAAAATTTAAGCAAGCAGCACTAAAAGGCGCTTCTCAAAATCCATCAAAATATGAAGCTATAGCCAGTAAAGTAAAATTATATTAGGTATTAAGGTAATGGCATGTCATATAAATTATCTAAAGAGGAAATTAGAACTGAGATATTAAAATGTGGTAAAAATCCAGCTTATTTTCTAGATAATTATGCAAAAATTGTTCATCAAGAGCGTGGTTTAATACCATTTAGAACTTATGACTTTCAAAAAAATCTTTTAAATAATTTTCATGATCACAGATATAATATAATATTGAAATCCCGTCAGATGGGTATTTCTACTATTGTTTCTGGATATGTTGCTTGGATGATAATGTTTCACAAGGAAAAAAATGTCCTTGTTATGGCAACAAAGTTAAATACAGCAATTGAAATAGTAGAAAAAGTAAAAGATATTATTGATTCTGTACCAAGCTGGCTTAGAATAACACAGATTAGCGTTAATAATAAAACAAAACTTGAATTAGATAATGGCTCTAAAATTCAAGGTACACCAACTTCTAAAGATGCTGGTCGTGGTCAAGCGTTATCACTTTTAATTCTTGATGAAGCTGCACACGTAGAAGATATGGATGATTTATGGACAGGTCTTTTACCAACTATTTCTACTGGTGGTCGTTGTATAGCTCTTTCAACCCCAAACGGTGTTGGTAATTGGTTTCACAAAACTTATGTAGATGCAGAAAGCAGTAAAAATAATTTTAATTACGTAAGCATTCCTTGGCATAAACATCCAGAATATACACAAGAATGGTTTGAGCGCATGACTCGTAATATGAGTAAGCGCGATATTGCACAAGAGTTTGAATGTAATTTCAATGCTTCTGGCGAAACTGTAATGGTTGCAGAAGACATAGCAAAAATTAAAGAAAACATTAGTCAACCTAAATACCGTGCTTGGATAGATAGAAATTATCACATTTGGAAACAATATGATGGTGGCGGTTCTTATCTTATTTCTGCTGACGTTGCACGCGGCGATGGAAAAGATTTTTCTGTATTTCATGTTTTAGATGTAAAAAATATGGAACAAATAGCAGAGTATCAGGGAAAAATAGATTTAGATAATTTTGCTAAATTACTTTTTGATACTGGGCAAGAATATGGTAATTGCATGATAGTTGTAGAGAATAACAACGTTGGTTATGCAGTGTTAACTAAGCTAATTGACATGCGTTATCCAAATTTATTTTATTCTAGTAAAAGCACTCATGAATTTGTCGATGCTTTAACTCATAATCAGTTTTCTAGTAATACTATTCCGGGTTTTTCTACTTCCATGAAAACTAGACCGTTAATTGTAGCAAAACTAGAAGAATATATAAGAAATAAGAGTTTAAAAATTAATTCACAAAGAACAGCTAATGAATTAGACACATTTGTTTGGGTTAATGGAAGGCCAGAAGCTCAAAAAGGTTATAACGATGATTTAGTTATGTCATTAGCAATTGGTTGTTGGGTTAGAGATACTGCTATTATTAACAACGAGAGAAATTTAGAGTATTCTAAAGCATTCTTAGGATCAATATCAAAAACAGGCAATTATTTAGATTCCTCCATAAAAGGCTTTCAAAACGAAGAAAAAGCTAGAAGAGAAATGCAAAACAAACAACTATATAGAGATTTTAGTTGGATTATAAAGGGTTAGAAAATGGCTGATAATAATAAAAATAACACATACGACGGCGATATACAAAAAAAGAATCCAAGAAATGATCAATCCCCATTATATGTTGGATTAACTCGACTTTTTTCTGGTCCTCTGTCAAGTTTCCGCTCACAAGCACAAATAAGATATAAACGTCGTGATTTAGATCGTTATAAATTTACTAGTGCAAGTGGACAAAGTTTTAAAAAGAAAAGCTATAATCCATTTGAAGCCATACAAAGTAATATTATGGCTAACCAAAGTCGTGCAGAGCGTTATAGCGACTTTGATCAAATGGAATTCATGCCAGAGCTTGCATCAGCACTAGATGTTTATGCTGATGAAATGACAACTTCTAATCAATTTAGAAAAATGATTCATGTTGAAAGCAAGAATGAAGAAATTAAAAGTATATTAAATAATTTATATTTTAATGTTTTAAATCTAGAAAGTAATATTTTTTCTTGGTGTAGAACAATGTGTAAATTTGGTGATTTCTTTTTATATCTTGATATAGATGAAAAACTTGGTATTAAAAGTGTTTTAGGATTACCTTCACCAGAAGTAGAGAGATTAGAAGGGGAAGATGAAAGCAACGCTAATTACGTACAATTCCAATGGAATACCGCTGGTTTAACTTTTGAAAATTGGCAAGTAGCTCATTTCCGTATCAATGCACAAGATAAATATTCTCCATATGGTACATCTATTTTAGAGCCTGCTAGACGTATTTGGCGTCAATTGCAACTTATGGAAGATGCGATGATGGCTTATCGTATTGTTCGCGCACCAGAACGTAGAGTATTCTATATTGACGTTGGTAATGTGGCACCAAATGAAGTAGAGCAGTTTATACAAAAAGTTATTACAGGCTTAAAGCGTAATCAAATAGTAGATCCAACAACTGGACGTGTAGATTTACGTTATAATCCTATGAGTATTGACGAAGATTTTTATATTCCCGTTCGCGGTTCACAAAGCGGAACAAAAATTGATACTCTTCCCGGTGGTCAATTTCAAAGTGCAATTGAAGATATACAATATTTAAAAGATAAATTATTTTCAGCTATTAGAGTTCCACAAGCCTATCTAACAAGCGCAAAAGATAAGGCACCAGAAGATAAAAGTACACTAGCACAAAAAGATATACGTTTTGCTAGAACTATTCAAAGATTACAAAGAGTTATAATAAGTGAATTAGAAAAAATAGGTATTATTCATTTATATACTCTTGGATATAGAAATGAAGATTTATTAAAGTTTAAAGTAAAATTAAACAATCCATCAAAAATTACTGAATTACAAGAGATTGAACATTTCAAAGCTCAATTAGAGGTTGCTGCAAGCGCTAAAGAGTTCGGATTTAGCAAGAGATGGATTTTTGAAAACGTATTTAGAATGAATGATAAAGAAATTGTAAGAATTCAAAGAGATTTGTTTTTTGATAAACAGCTTGATAAGGCAATTGAAGCTGGAGATGTTAGCGGTGATGCGGCTTCTTCTGGTGGCACAGCTACATCAGGCATTTCCACCCCAGCAACTCCAACACCAGAAGGTGGAGCAGAGGCTACACCGGGAACTGAAACACCCGGAGCCGAAACACCCGGAGCTGCACCCGCTGGCGCTGAAACTCCCTCCGCTGGAGCGGAAAAACCAGAAGAAGAATCTTCTTTATTGGCCGCACCAGCTAGAAGAAGTGATGGCAGTCAATATACTATCTGGAAAAGACCTGATGGCTCTTATAAGACAGCTGGTTCTAATAACACATATTATTATCCAGAAAAAGTGGATGGTAGAGAAAGCTCAGGACCAAGAAGTAAACACTTTAAAAGTATGCACACCCCAGAATCTGTTACTGGAAAAACTGAAAGAAGTAAATTACCGGGTATGTCTACATTAAAGCAAGCTTCAAAGGGTATTTTTGCAGAAGAAAAAGAAGATTTATATGAAGACGAAGAGAAAATGCTACTTGAAGTAGAAAATAAGCTAAAAATGCTTTCAAAAACACTACTTAAAGAAGATAAGTCATCGGAGAAAAAAGATGAAACACAATAAGAAAAGAAATACTGCTTTTCTTTATGAAGTTTTAATGCGTGAAGGCGCTAAAGCGTCATTAGAAAAGAATTTAGATAAATTAAAAACAATAAAGTCTATAATTTTAGAGTTTTTTCATCCTGATAGTGCTTTGGGATATGAATTGTCGCTATATAATGCATTAAAACTAAAAAATGACGATGAAAAAATAGGACAAAAAATTTTAAATGAAGTTAAAACAAGACACTCTGTTTTAAATAGAAGAGTTTTGTTTAATGAACAAACAAATTTAATTACTAAAATAAACAAATGTCTTGGAAGCGAAATATATGAAAATTTTGTTCCAAATTATAAAGATTTAGCAACAATATATCAAATTTTTAATGACAGTACTCCAATAAAAGAAAAAATTCTTCTTGAAGAAGCATATATTAATTCATTTAAAGATAAAACTGCTGTTAATGAACAATTAAAACCAATTGATGCAATTGTTTACAAAACATTTGTTAAAAAATTTAATGATAAATACTCTTCTCTTTTAAAAGAACAAAAAGATTTACTAACAAAATATGTTAGTTCATTTGGTGATGATGGTTTAGAACTTAAATTGTATCTAAATGAAGAAATAGAGAGATTAAATATCAAAATTAATGAAGCAATAAAACATGAAGATGTTAAATCAGATAGATATATGCTTGATAAGACAAATAAGTTATTAGATTTATTAAAAACTTTTAAAGAAAATAAAACTTTAACTTCTGAAATGTTAGAAAATGTATTAAAAATACAACAATTTGTTCATGAGGTAGAAAACTAAAATGATTAATATCACCATAACAACTAATGAAGGAGTTAAAAAACAAGTAAATATACGTAAAACTCTTTCTGGTGATTATATTCTTAGAGAACACCCGGAAATAGATATATTTGTTATTCCAACAAAACAAAAAGTTTTAGCTTTACCAAAGGATGAACAAACCGATAATGTATATTCTCTTCAAGAACGACTTTTTGATTATTTATCTAAAAAAGGTGTTGTACTACCAGAAACAGTTATAGGTGGAAATATATACGGTTCTTTACAAGCTGGCTATGCTGCACAACCTCCCGGTGGAGAAGACCCTTTACAAGTTGTTATTTATTCTATAGCTAATTTTATTGAAGATGAAATGCCAAAATATAACTTTGAAAAATCATATGAAGATCGCATGGAAAAATCCTTGCTTGATCCAGATATTCAGAACTCCACAGAATTGGGCGAAGTTCCTCAAGAGCCATTTAAAGGTTCCATTCCAAAATATGGCTTTCCAACTCGCGGCATTTATCGTTATAACTATTAGGAAAATTCAATGAAGTATAATAAACAAAAATTATTAGAATCTGCCCAAAGAAAACATCTTTTAATGATTGTTGAAGGTTTTACATTTGCAAATCCTGTAAAAGATTTTATTATTGGTTACATATATTCATGGCTAGAAGCAATTAAACAAAAAAATAATATTGATCCTGAACAAAAGGTTAAAGTAGAGGTTTTAAAAGATCCTGCTCTTACTGCTCTTTATTCACATGTAAAATGGTTAGATGATGCTTCTGCAAAAAATGAGCCTATTTCTAAAGATGAAGCAAGAAATAATCTAATAAACGTTGCAAGAAGTATGGGCGTTGATGAAGAAACAATTAGATTAGCTATAGAAGCATCAAACAAAATTCGACAAGCAGATAAAGAAAGAATAGAGCAAGAAAAGATAGAAGCAGCAATGACAGAAATAGATATGAATGAAATAGAAGCTGCTGCCAAAGAAGAATTGCCAAAATCAAGTTTTTTACAAAATTTATTAAAAAAAATTAAGTTAAAGGAAGAAAAATTAATGTTAGAAAATTTAAATTTAAATGAAGATAAAATTCATGACATGTTAATTAATGAAGTTTTATTAATGACAGAAGAAAATTTAATTTCTGAAGCTACTGCTGCTGATTTCATTAAAGGTTTTGCTTCTAATGATGCTATTAAAAATTGGATAAAAGTTATCCAACAACAAAGTACCGGTGCAGTAAGCGATGGGAAAATAAATTCCAGCCTTGGAGCAGTTTTTGACGCATTTAAAGTATCACAAGAAAAACTAGCTGCTTTTAATACTTCATTAAAAAATATAGAGACATCTTTAGGTGCTGCTAATTTAGGAAAAGTTAAGACAGTTATGACAACTATTAATCCTGAATATATGAATTTATATAGAAAACTTTTAGCAATAAAATTAGCAATTGCTGAAGAGTTTCCAAAAGCTCCGAGATCTGGAGATGTCAAAAAAGAAATGGATGCTATTGCCCCAACCGCAGGAGTTTCTGGTACAACTGCCGCTCCTGCCGTTCCTGCCGCTGGTGCCGTTCCTGCCGCTGGTGCCGCTCCTGCCGCTCCTGCTGTTGGTGCTGCTCCTGCCGTTGGTGCTGCTGGTGCAAAAGCAGGAATTGCTCAATTAACTGGTGATGAACAAGCTGATGACGCCATGAGACAACAAGCAACAGCTGCTCTTATAAACAGAAAAATAAGTCAATTAAAGAGCGATCAAAAAATTAAAGATTTAAATATTTCTGATGAAGAAATTAAAAAAGTAATTGATTATTTAAATACCACAAAAAATAAAATAAAATTATTAGAAGCAATTGATAAAGAATACAATTATGTAATATCAAATATTATTAAATCTACCGGCTTGGATAGACAAAAAGCTATTGCCATACTTGATACATTAATAAATAAAAAATTAATTCAAAACCCTAACTTAAAAGCGCAGACAACTGATACCGCCACCAAAGCTATTAAAGAGTCTTTAAAAAAGCGCGATAATCGTGCTCTATTAATACAACAAATGGCAAATTCATAAAATTATGAACTTATTAATTTTTATATTAGCTTCCTATGGCATGACAATGATAATTGTCTATAGCAAAATATTTGAAGGCTTAAGAAAAAAAATCAATTCATATAATAATGAATTGATAAATTATATGTTAAAATGTTGTATGTGTATGGGTTTTTGGGTTGGAATATTTAATTGGTTTTTGATAAATATTAAAATTAATTTTTTTGTTGCTGGATGCATTAGTGCAGGAACAAGCTATTTATTAAGTCGTTTAGTAGATGATGATGGAATATTAATAAAATTGAAAAAAGCAGAATAGGTTACTAATTATAAATGATTGGAGGTGTTCCATGAGAGAACAAGTAACTTACATCCGTAAATATATGTTACAACCCGTTCGCAGATGTTGCAACGGATCATGAATTTAGCCCCGGCTTGATGTCGGGGCTATAACCTTTATTAAAATATATGTCAAAAGAACTACTTAGAGAATTTTATGAATTATGCGATGGCGGAACCTGCCAAGATCTATTAACTGAAGAAGAAAAGTTAATGGTTAAGTCTGGTACTGTTTTTTTATCTGGTATTATGCAAAAAGCAGATCAAGAAAACGGTAATGGTAGAGTTTATAGCAAAAGGGTGCTTTCAAGAGAGATAGAAAACTATCAAAAAATAATTATTGATAAAAGAGCGCTTGGAGAATTGGACCATCCAGAAGATTCAGTAGTTAATCTTAAAAATGTTTCTCATATGGTTACCGAAATGTGGTGGCAAGGTGATAATGTTATGGGAAAAGTTAAAGTATTAGATACACCATCTGGTCAAATATTAAAATCACTTGTAAAAAGCGGAGTGAAACTAGGTATTTCAAGTCGAGGTTTAGGAAGTACACGTAAAGAAGGCGGTAAAACAATTGTTGAAGATGATTTTCAATTGATTTGTTTTGATTTCGTTCAAGAACCAAGCACTCCCGGTGCTTTTATGATGAGTGAGAACAAAAAACGTACTTTAGATACTAAAGTTATTTGGACTAAAGCTGATAGATTAAATAGAATTTTAAACGATATAATCAAGGATAAGTAAAATGGCTGAATTTCAATATAAAGCAGGATTAAATAGCGTAGGTAATTATCAAGTAAGTGGTATACCGTATGTTACAGGTGCCTTAACTATACCGGCAAATACTGCTGCGCCATTAGAAATAATTTTTCCAAGTGTTACACAAAGAATTCATGTACACAATAATAGTTCTACTTCTGGTATAAAAGTTGGATTTAGTGTTAATGGAATTAGTGGAAGCGGTGCCAGCAATTATTGGATTGTAGAACCACACACTCCTGCTGGAAAAAATAATGATTATTTTGAATTAAGAGTAAAAACAGATAGAATATTCTTACAAAGCACCGGTTCAGCAGTCAATTCTGCTGTTTTTGTTGCTGCTGAATTAACTGGTATACAATTAAATTATAGTCTCGCAGGAGCATATTCCGGTAGTAATGGTATAGGATAGTAAATCAATGAGAATTTTAACAAGAATTACCGCTTCTAGTGGTTTAGATGTATCTTCTGCGGGCGTTGATACTATAACTCTTGGTAATTCTTCAACTGATAAAGTAGTAGCAAATGCTCCAATTACAGCAAGCGCTGGTATAAGTGGCACTCTAGCTAATTTTGGTACTTTATTTGTAAATGGAATTCAAATAACCAGTTCTCAAGAAGGTGGTGGCACTTCTGGAATTGTAAATTCTGGTGAACAATATAAATTAGCATATTATCCTTCTACTGGTACAACTATAGACGATGCCTCACAATTATTATGGAATGGTAGTACGTTTATAGTTTCCGCATCAGCTTTAATTAGCAGTTCTTTGGTTGTAGGTAATGAATTATCTGCTTCAAATGGTGCTAGTATTATAGGTCAATTAAGCGCTTCTACTATTATTGGTAATGGAAACGGATTAAGTAACTTAACAGCTTCTAATATTAGTAATTTTACAAATGATGTACGCAGTCAGTTTACAGCTGGTGATAATGTAACCATTCTTAATGGTATTATTTCTTCTACTGGTGGTGCTGGCGGCGGCGGCGATATAACAGAAGTTATAGCTGGAACTAATTTATCTGGTGGTGGCGTTAGCGGATCAGTAACTGTAAATTTATCTAGTAGCATTAGTTTGACAGCTGTAACGGCTTCTTATTTTACTGGTAGTACTGCTATATTTACAGATAACGTCACTCTTGGTAGTAGCACGACTGATTATGTAGTTATTAGTGGAAATCTTGTGTTAAATCCGGTTGCTACAGCACCAACAAGCGTTGAAGGACAAGTATATTACGATAGCAACGAACACGCTGTTATATACAATACAGAGTTATCAAACGTTAATTCTAAACTTGGTCGTTCTTTGCTGGTCCGTGCAAAAAATACTGATAGTGTTACGTTAACAAAAGGCATGGCTGTTAGAATTTCCTCTCCACAGGGTGCCAATAAAACGTTTGTTCGCGCTCTTTCTGTCAATATACCACTGACCGGTGCAGTTGGTAATCAAATTATAGGCATTATAAATGAAGATATTACTGTTAATAATTTTGGTTATGCTACAACCTTTGGTGAAATAACTGGTTTAAATACTTCAAACTTTGTTGAAGGTAATGAAGTATATGTTTCTAGTACAACCTCTGGTTCATTAACCGGCTCAAGACCAACAGCGCCAAATGAAATAATCCCGGTTGGTATTTGTATTTATAATAATCCATCACAAGGAAAATTGTTTATTAAAACAAGAGATCCTTTACATTTTGGAGATATAACCGGTTTTAATCCTGACACAACAAATCTATTAGATGGTCAGGTTATAAGATATAGATCTTCAGATGGTACTTGGGGAAATAGCAATAGCGGAGTTATTTTAACTGGTTCTTTCAGCGGCAGTGGCGCAAATATAACAAACATAACTGCTTCAAATATTACTAATTTTACTAATGATGTTCGTGGTCAGTTTACTGCTGGCACAAACATAACTATTACAAATGGTCAAATATCCTCCACTGGTGGTGGAACAACTACATCAATAACTGGTACAACAAATCAAGTATTAGTAAATGGCGGTGTTTCAGGCGCTACTGGTTCTGTTACTTTATCTTTACCGCAAAGCATTGCTACTACTAGTTCACCAACATTTTCTGCTCCAATAGCATCAACAGGTTACAGACTAGGAACAACTAGTGTTTATGGATTAGATGTTATTAATTTATCACTTCCTGTTACCGCTAGAGGTGTTAGATTAATATCTGGTTCAAATGCTGGTATTTCTTATACTGGTGATTATGTTGCTATTGGAACTTTAGCTAGTACAACTGGTATTTTACTATCAAGTTCCGCCAATCTTGTTGGAAGTGCCCCAACAATAACATTAAATGGTAACGTAACAGCTTCAAGCAACTTTAGAGTTAATAATACTGCTTCTTTTGTAGGACCAGCAACTTTTAGTAATTCACTTGTAGGAATCGCAGGAGCAACATTCCTTAATTCTTTAAGTGGAACATCCGGATATTTTACATCATTATTTGTAAATGGCAGCGCAGTAAGCACTGGTTCTGTTGGTGGAGGCGGTAGCACTGCATACGATATTGCTGGACAATACAGTGGTAAACCACTTGCTTCCGAAACAATTTTTAGATTTATCGCAGTGAGATCTTATAATTTATCGCTTACAAGCGCAAATCATTATTTTAATTCTGCCATAACAAGTAGCAATTCTAAAACATTTGACATTTACAGAGATGCGACTTTAATTGGTGACATATCGTTTGGATCTAATGATGGAGTCGGATCAGTAACAATTAATTCTGCATCATTCACCGCAGGACAATTATTGAGTATCGTTGCTCCAAGCACTCAAGACGCAACATTAGCAGATTTATATTTTACTTTTAAAGCTGATACGGTGTAATCATGCCTTTAATATCAATAAAAAATATTAATTCAGATATACAAAAAGTTGTTTTAGACGTAAATGGTAATTTAACGTTTAATAATAATACAGATATAGAATTAAGTAATATTGTGTTTAATAAACCGGGAACTTATGTGATTATTACATATACTGGTACATTAAGTGGTTTTAATTATCTTTCTGTAACTCCTCCTTCTGGATTAACAGTATCTGAAATTATAAATGCTTCTAATAATAAAGCAATTAAAGTGAGATTAGTATAATGCCATCGCTTTCTCCAAGATATTGGAATCCCCAACAAGTAACAGGTGCTGCATTTAATCCATCAAATTCCGGTCAGGGTGGTGATGGCAATTGGGATACTACTTCTGTTTTGTGGAGCACAAATGGCGATGGAACAGGAGGAACAGCTTGGAGTAATTCAACTGATTTGTCAGCAGATATTGGTACAGCAACATTAACTCTACAGACAGATATCACTACCGGAGACATTGTATCTAGTAATATAACTTTAACTGGTTCTTATACACTAAACATTGGGTATAGCGTTTCTAATGTAACAATGGTTGCTAATATCCCAGTTACTTCTTCTGCTGACACCGTTTATGGTTTTCAAGCGTTAGTAAATAATAATTTAACTTTTAAAAAAGGTTTTTATTGTAATGGTTTTACTTTAGATAATCCAGTTATTATTTCTGGTACTTTTGATGCTACTTCAAGCGCTATAACAAATTATATTAGAGATAGTTTAACTTTAAATGCAAATTCTACAATAGCTGGTCCAACAACAATACAACTTGGTGGTACTTTGTTGGTAACATCTAACAATACTGCTAGTTTTAATAATACTTTTAGTTCAGATAATACTGTAACATCTAATGGATTAGCAAACTTTAATGATACATTTTCACTTGACGCTGATATGACATTTAATGGTAGCGGTAGAACAAATATTAATACTAATTTAGGTGGAAATTATAATATTATTAAATCAGGTTCTGGTATTTTATTTTTATCTGGTAGTAGAACTAATTTTTCAACAAAAAATATAAATATTGATGAAGGAAAATTTATATTAAATTCTAACGCAAATTTATTTAATAATGATATTAATTGTTCTGGAACTTTAAATTGTTTAGGAAATGCAATAATTAATGGCAACGTTACATTTGCAACTGGAACATTGAGATTGGGTATTTAAATATTTTCTTTTTATAATGTAAAATCTATTTATAGATACGAGGTTTATATGAAAAAAGAAGAACTAAAAAAATTAATTAAGCCATTAATAAAAGAATGTCTTACAGAAGTGCTAATCGAAGAAGGGTTCACAAAAATGTTAAGTGAATCCATACAAAATATTCCTGCTGTTCAACAACCAAAAGTTGTTCAAGAATTAAAACAAGAAAATAAACAAATAAATAAACAAAATTTATCAGAAGCAAGAAAAAAACTATTAGATGAAATTGGTATGGGTGGTTTTGATGCTTTTGCTGGAACTAGACCTCTGAATGAGGGTGGTAGTTCTTCAGCCCCATCAGTTCCTGTAACTTCATTTAATGCTTCTGATCCCGGTGTAGATATTAGTGGCTTAATGAGTGGAAAAATGAAAGCTACAATGAATGCCCTTAATGGCAAGAAAGTGAAGTAATATAAATGAGTAAACGTCCAATAAACTTAGAAACAAAATTACCAAGAGGCTTACAACCATCTCTAGAAAATAATGAATTGTTAATTAATAAGTTTTTAAAATCTTGCAGTAAAGAATCACTTGTTCAATACCTTTATGATTATAGTTCTTATACAAAAAGATTTACTAAGTCAAGTGTTCTTGAAAGACAAAGACAATTAAAATATAAAAGAAATGCACAAATTGCTAACTTAGAAATACATGCAGAAGAAAAAGCTACTAAGAAAAAGAAAAAAGTTGTGCAATAGCAAGCACATGCATCATATTAATTGTCATTTTGATTTGATTAGTACTAATTAAGTAAAAGTATTAGTTATTTGTCCTGATTACAGGAGATTTTTTAATGTCAGATTTGTTACAACAAGCGATTATTGATGCGGCTGCTCTTAAAGAGGCTGCAATTAAAAACGCAGAAAATACACTAGTAGAAAAATATTCTCAAGAATTTAAAGATACTGTACAAAAATTACTTGAACAAGAAGACATGAGCGCACAACCAGCTGATCCCGCTGCTGCTGCGCCTCCTGTAATGGATCCTGCTGCTGCCGTTGCTGCCCCAACAGATGCCGCTATGGATGCCGCTGCAGCCCAAACTCCAGAAACAAATAAAAAAGATGCATTTTCAAAAGTTACAAGCGCTTTCTTAGATGGTCCAGATGATGAGTTAATAACTATCAATTTTAATCAAATCAAAAGCACCATGATGGAAATGATGGGTCATACAACCGAAGAAGAATTAGAAGAATTAGAAGAAGTTGAAGAACTTGATGAAAGAGACAGCTTTAGTGGTGCTGGAGAGCCTGCTAATCCTCTTGACGAAGTAGATCCCGGCGCTCCATTGACAGAAATGGATGTAGAGCTTGAGTTAGATATCAAAACGGACGGCGAAGAAGAAGAAGAAGAAGAAGAAGAAGAAGAAGAAGAAGAAATGGATGAAGGTGCCACATATTCTGGTGAATATGAAGGAAAAGAAAATCTTGAAGAATATGAATTAGAAGAGGCAAACGACTCTTCCACTATTCAAAGAGAAATAGCTGTTTTACAAGCAAAAAAAGCTCAATTATCTGGTGCTAAAACTACAGAAATTTCAACCATTGATAAGAAAATTGCTGATTTACAAACTAGAGCAGCTAATTTGCCAGTTCCATCAACCCCGCAATCGTCTACTACAGCAAAAGTAGAAGAAGAAATTGAATTAACTGAAGAAGAATTAACAGAATTAGCAGAAGAATTGCGCGTTGATTTAAATCCCGAACATCAAGGTCGTGGTTACATGGGTTCTACAACTGTTGAAAGACAAAAATTGGTAGATGTTGAACGTGCTGCTGCCCGTGATGATGAAGAAACTAAAAAGCGCGAAGAAGAAATGGAGAGAATGGGCGATCTTGTAAAAGAAAACAAGCAGCTTAAAGATTTAAATAATAAAATGATGTCTTTGTTAGAAGGATTAAAAGAAGAAGTACAAAAAATTAATATTTCTAACGCAAAACTATTATACACAAACAAAGCTCTAGGAAATATCTCCTTGAATGAGCGACAAAAAAATCAAATTGTCGAATCAATTTCCAAAGCAGATAGTGTATTAGCGGCGAAAACAATTTATGAAACGCTTCAAAATGCTGTAGAGACAGCTTCAATTCCTAAAGAAGCACCACAAGCTCTGCGCGAAACGTTAAATAGAGCACAGTCGCCATTTGTAGTAAAGAAAACTGCTGCTAATAGTATCAGCGATATTATGGCAGAAAGAATGAAAGCCCTAGCGGGTATTAAAAAATAACTATCTTAAGGAGATATAAAATGAGTAACGTATTAGAAAGATTAACAGAAGGCGTTGTAGAACGCAATATGTTAACTGAAACAAAAGCAGTAGTAGGTAAGTGGGAAAAGTCTGGTCTTTTGGAAGGTCTAAAGACTGAACGTGAAAAGTCAACAATGGCAGTATTGCTTGAAAACCAAGCAAAAGAATTACTCCGCGAAGCAACCACAATGGCAGGAGGTGATGTTCAAGGTTTTGCTGCAGTAGCTTTCCCAATAGTACGCCGCGTATTCGCTGGCTTAATTGCTAACGATCTCGTATCCGTACAACCAATGAGCTTACCATCTGGTCTTGTATTCTTCATGGATTTCAAGCGTGGTACTAGCGTTGGTAATACTGGCGATGTAGTATTTGCATCTGGCGAATCTTTATTTGGTGATCGTTTAGGCGTTCAAATCACTGGTGGTATCCGCGTTGATGGCGCACAAGCAGAAAAAGGTTTCTATAACTTAGCCAATGGTTATAATACTTCTCGTTGGCACAACGTATTTACCGGTTCTGCTGCAAACGTAGAAATTAATGAAGCACAATTCGCTTTAGCTACATTAACAGAAGCACAAGCAAAGAAACTACGCTGGGATCCAGATCTTGTATCTGGTTCTGCATATACCTATGCTTCTGTAGTCACCATTCCATTCTCGGCATTGTCATATCCTTCGCTATTAGCTGAACAAGATGTATTTGCAACTTCACTAGCACAAGTATCTTCTTCAGTACTAAATACTAGCAATGGCGCTGGTGACGTAGTAACTGGTTCTTTCTTGTCACAAGCTTTCACTGTTGTTCGTCGTTTGACTGAAATAGATAAAGCTAACAATAAGATTAAACTTGTTCTTGTTGGTTCTGCTGATGGCGATGTAAAATTGGCACAAGGTCTTGGTAAGATGGTAGCTATCTCTTACCCAATCAAGGATAATCTCCAAAACGTTGGTACCAATGCTCTTGGTGCAACTGTAGGTGCAACTCCTTGGACCTTTGAAGGTTCAGCAAATATTCCAGAGATCGAATTGAAGGTTGATTCATTCTCTATCACTGCTCGTACCCGCAAGCTCAAGGCTCAATGGACCCCAGAATTAGGTCAAGACTTGAATGCATATCACAACTTGGATGCAGAAGTAGAATTAACCTCCATGTTGTCTGAACAAATCGGTCTTGAAATTGATCAAGAAATCCTAAACGATCTTGTCAAGGGTCAAACCGCTGGTGTTAAGTACTGGAGCCGCCGTCCCGGTAAGTTTGTAAACCGTGACACTGGTGGTGATTTAGGTGCAGTAGGTGGTTATGCTGCTCCACCAGATTTCACTGGTAACGTCAGCATGTGGTATGAAACACTCGTTGAAACAATCAATGATGTTTCTGCTCTAATTCACAGAAAGACTCTTCGTGGCGGTGCAAACTTCCTTGTTTGCTCACCAGAAGTTGCTAACATTCTTGAATTCACTGCTGGTTTCCGCGCTTCAGTAACCAATGATGCAGAAAAAGGTTCTGTAGGTGCTGTTAAAGTAGGTGATTTGAACAAGAAATGGGATGTAATCGTACACCCATACTTCCTACGTAACGTAATTCTCGTAGGTCGCAAGGGCGGTAGCTTCCTTGAAAGCGGTTATGTATATGCACCATACGTACCACTACAATCCACACCAACCATCTTCGATCCAAACAACTTTACACCACGTAAGGCTGTTTTGACCCGTTATGGTAAGGCAATGGTTCGTCCAGACATGTATGGTCTTGTAGTAGTAACCGACTTGCTTGGTTAATAAATAATTAAAGAAGAAATTCTTTGCCCCTGCAACCTGTAGTTGCAGGGGTTTTTTATTTGTAAAAAGCTAATAAATAAAACTACTTATTATATTCGTGAGGAATAAATTTAATGGCTCTACCAACGTTTTCTCCTGCTTCAAAAATGAGTAAAGTTATATTACCAGTTACAGGTAACACAACAAATGTTGTTTCTGGTAATTTGCCTTTTTCGATTTATATTTCACAAAACTACTGGAATAATGAACAAATAAATTCATATAAAACTGGTTCTGCCGAACAGGTAGCTTTTGTATATAAAAAACTTGGTGGAGATGTTATAGATATAGAATTAGTAGAAAATCAAGTTCATACAGCTTATGAAGAAGCTTGTTTAGAATATTCCTATTTAGTTAATTTACATCAATCAAAAAATGCTCTACCTTTTGCTTTGGGACAAAGCACTGGATCTTTTAATAGTGATGGACAATTAACT
>Ga0315904_10004167_pt1 | contig 20807 bp, 16 predicted proteins | sample LakEriMetagenome_6_FD_203529 | JGI IMG/M metagenome (GOLD analysis project Ga0315904, IMG submission 203529) | Freshwater fungal communities from buoy surface, Lake Erie, Ohio, United States - Buoy 12 MA120 | ecosystem: Environmental > Aquatic > Freshwater > Lake | place: USA: Lake Erie, Ohio...
GGATTTCTTTTCCGGGGCATTTTTTGTGCAGGATTAGCGAAGATGGCGAACCCATAGTGGTCGATTGCTTTGATAGCGGGAAATTGCACGCCCAACATGTGTTGGTCGATCCCACGAACGAGCTCACACCCGAGCAGCGCTCGCATATCAAGGAGTCCGCTGATCTCGGGACGATTTTGATGAGAATTCTCAACAACCTGATCGATGCCTTCAGGCGTGCGGACCGTGAGGAAGACATGGAATTGATTGTGGAAATGCGAGATTCCATGACGAATCAGAAATAGGTTTCTGCAGTTTTGTAGGTAATATTTTTTGCACAGAAGGAAACGAAGGAGCTTCACGCTTGGCTTTCGATATGTATCCTGCGCCGCTGATACTTTTTCACTGAAATGATATGAAGTCTTACCCAGTGGCGGCGGATTGCATCCGCCTAGCCCATTTTTCATCCCACTCGCATCCACACTTACTTCCATCATCGCCCACAATTGGGAATATTTTACAATCTTTGTCGTGGCTGTGACAAAGATTGTAAATGTGGTTTTTGTGAGGTGTAAGGAAATGCATGGGAAAAATTGATGTTCTTGGACAAACTGGCTTTTAATTTTGACCTCTGGTGCGGGTATCCTTACTTAGGTGGCGGTCATGAAATGTCCTCGATGTGTGCAGCAAATCCATAGAGCTGCGGCATCATGCCCTCAATGTGGGTTTTCCATAGCGGATGCGGATCAGTTATTTGGAAATGAGGAAATCAAGCTGCGCACTTTAACCGATGCCGCTGGAATTTTTCGCCGCCATGAACGCATTTTTCTGGAGGAAGCCATGGATAAAATCGCGCATCGATTTCCCCAGATTTTTGTGGCGATCTACACGGGTAGTTTGGGCGAGTCAGGGCATTTGCGGCAATTTGGATTTTGGTTGTTGAATCGGGGCGTGTTTGAAGATGTGCCGATTGAGAAGCCAAATGAAAACGGGATTCTGATTGTGATCGACCCTGATTCAAAGTCGGCGGGAATGACTCACGGTTATTTGTTAGATCCGTATTTGGAGGAGAAGGATAGTTTCGACTGCTTGTCACGTGCACATTCCTATTGGCTGGAGGGTCGTTATGCTGATGGCGCAGTTCGCAGTCTTCGTGCGTTGGAAGATCTTTTGATCAAGCGTTGCCGACAAGCATGCCGGGACACTGAAAAATATGAGCGCAGGTATGGTAAGGTTTCGGCGATGAAGGACGAGGTGAAAAAGCTTCGTAAGCATGATTCCAAACAAGCAACCAAGCACAGGCAGTCCGAAAAGGAGGTGAACCTGTGAAAATTTTCTGTTTCATATTCTTGTTAGGGATTCATGCAGTGATGGCGGCGCCGAAAAAAGAGGTGGCGGTTGAAACGAAAGAGCCAGAAGTTTCAACGACAGAGGACAGCCCATTCGAGAAGATTGAGGTTGCAACGGTGGATAAGTATTTCGCGAAAAAGCCGACCCAGTTTCTGATCGATCCGCAGGGATTTATTTCGAGTCAGCAGCGGAAAAACCTGGATAAGACCCTCAACAACCATGCCGCGGATTCGGCGATTGATTTGTATGTATGTATTTTCGGGCGAAATCAGAAACTTCCGTTAGAAGGTAAGCACAATGATTTCGTGAGCCGTCATTTTTCCCAAGGTAAACCGGTTGTGATTCTTTATTACTATTATGATCATCCGAATCGCACGGAAATGGTCATGAGTCCGAGCTTGTTAAAAGTCGTTTCGACCTCCGAGCAACAGCGATCGGTTCAGAGCTCCCTGATACGGGCTATGCGAGTCAATGGCTCCTTTGAGCAACTGGAAGAGTTTCTGATACAATTTTCAGTTCGCACTTACTGGATGGAACGGATGTTGGAGGAAAGTAAGGGAGTGCCGGAAGTCGTGAATGCGGTGGAGCAACCAGAGGTGGCTCCGGTAGTGAAAAAACGGATCAATTCTTTTAAAATGATTCCTGAGCAATTCAGGGAGACGGCGACCAAGATCGGCATTGGAGTGGGCTCGTTCGTGATTCTGTGTGGTTTGGTTTATTGGATCAGATCCAGAGCTCGACATAAGTTTCCTGAGTTCGAGGTCGAAGCTCGATTGGGAGGCAGCCATGCGGCGGGTATTGGAGCCGTGGTGAATTTCGCGAGTCCTGCGGTTTCTCCAGCTCGGCAACGTGAACAAGTTCCTGAATATTTACGGCGTGCTTGATTTTTTAAAACTGGGATTGAACCCATGCTTACATGAGGTGAGGGTTGGTGCGGATGAATGAACCCAACACATCGGTGGAAGCTTACGAGCAAGGCAGGGCGGTTAAACTGCCCGGTAAACTCGGCGAGATGAGCCTGACGATGCAGGTTCTGACCCTGGCGATGTGGCCGTTGTTGGAGCAAGTGTTGGCGTTCTTTGTGGGGATGACGGATATCCTGATTGCGGGTCGGATGGCGACAGGAGCGGAGAGGATTCCCATCATGGACGCGATGGCTCTTGGCGGATATGTCGCGTGGTTTTTATTCATTTTCCAAGGTGCGGTGGCGACGGGTGTGATGGCCTTGGTTTCGCGTGCGACGGGTGCTCGTGATTCGAAATTGGCGAGCCTTGGATTGGGGCAAGGCCTGTGGTTGGGTGCGCTCGCAGGGTTTGCGGCGTTTCTGGTTTTACAAGCGGGCACAGATCTTTTGATCCATTGGATGGGACTTACTCCAGAGGCTGCTGTGCATGCGGAAAATTACATCCGTGTGCTCGCATGGTCGGGTCCGATTGCAGGTGCGACTTTTGCAGTAAATGCTGCGTTGCGTGGGTCGGGCGATACGAAGACGCCGTTTATTTCGATGTTGGTCGTGAATGTGGTGAATGTGGCCACCAGTGTACTATTTGTGTTTGGTCCTGAGCCTATTGGTGGAATGGGAGTTCAGGGTATTGCGTTAGGAACTGTGGTGGGTTGGATAGCTGGACTTGCGATGGTGGTGGGACAGTTGGTGTTTCGGAAAAGCGAGAGCCTGCGCTGGAGTCGTGAGGCCCTGGTGTTTCATGTGGATACTATTCTGCGCATCTGGCGGGTGGGGGTTCCGCAGGCGATTGAAGTTGCTGGGATGTGGTTGATTCATTCCTACGGATTGCGCGTGATTTCGAATCTCAATCAAGAAGGTGCACTAGGTGCACACTTCATGGCGGTTCGGTTAGAATCGATGAGCTTTCTTCCTGGATTTGCCATTGCCGCTGCTGCTGCGGCACTGACCGGGCAATATCTCGGAGCGGGTTCTAAAGAAATGGCTGTAAAGGTGGTGCGTTTCGCATGGAAACTCGCGGCGAGTGTGATGTTTGTGATGGGGGTTTGTTTTGTGCTCGGACGTGAGGCCTTGATCGGAATCCTCGCGCCCGGCAGTGAATTGCATGTCACCTTGGCTGCCCCTTTGCTGTTGGTTTGTGCCATCACCCAACCGTTCTTTGCAACGTGCATCATGCTCAAAACAACCATGCGCGGTGCCGGCGCAACGCGTCTGGTCATGCGTTGGGCGTTTTCCAGTATGCTCTTTTACCGGATCGGTGTGCTGTGGGTTTTATCGAGCTTCAATCTCATCTCTCTAACAGGAGTTTGGATTGTACTGAGTCTCGATCTATTCACACAAGCCATCGTTTTCTCCAGACTGCATTTCAAAGGCCATTGGCTGGATACGAAGGTTTAAGGAAGAGTGAATGATGAAGAGTGAAGAGTGAAAGTTATCTTGTTTTCACCATTCACTATTCACTATTCAAAAGCTCAATAAACAGCATTTCCACTTTGTTTCTCGCCCATGGGGTTTTTCTGAGAAATGTTAGAGTGGATTTGATTGATGGATCATTTGCGAAGCAGCGGATTTTGATTCGATCTGAGAGTTCGTCCCAACCGTATTCTTCGACGAGTCTGGTGACGATGGTCTCCAGGGTGTAGCCGTGTAGGGGATCGTTGGGATGGGAATTCACGATTAAGGAAGTTCTCGGACTTTCAGATTCCGGAAACGGATAGGTGAGCCTTCGGATTCGAGGCAGAGATGGCCCGTGTTGGGTGAGGCGTTGTTTCCGCCAGAGACTTCGGTGCCATTGACCCAAAGCCGAATTTCACCATTGATCGCACGAATGTAATAATGATTCCACTGTCCAGAGGGTCTGGTGGTTTCCGCGGTGGGAAAACTTCTTGTTCCATCCGGTGAGATAGGTGGAAATGGCTTTAGCTTGGCTTTACCGACCAGGAAAACATCGCCGTGGCAGGTGAACCAATCGGCTTTCTTTTTGGTGCTTTTCTCGTATTCGGATTTGTACTCGAGATCGAGCACTTGGACTTCGATGCCTTCTTTGGGAAGGCCCGGGCCTTTGAGTTCATCGAGACAAGCTCTGCTGGTCCATACGAAGATCCCTGAGTTGCCAGCTGGCTTCTCATGCATCCATTCGACCGTGAGTTCGAAGTTGGTGAAAATTTTCTCAGTGCGCATCACGCTGACAGGCTTACCTGTGCAGGCGATTTCTCCTTTGGCGTCATCAAAGGTCCATGTGTCCGGGTTGCTGTTTACGGCGACGAAATCCGCTTTCTGCAAAGCACGCCAACCGACTTCGTTGCCGGTGATTTTTGGAGAGGGTTCTTCGGCTTGAAGATGGTTAGATCCTTGGATGAGGATAACAGCTAGGAGGAGGTTTCTAGTGAACATGGGATTAAGGTTAGTTTATGATTCTGTGAGTGCGAGGAAATCTTCGATTTCACGCGATGGGTCGTTCGAGCGCATCAGGGTCTCGCCAATTAGCAAGGCGTTCGCTCCCGCACGCAGCGCGCGTAGGGCATCGTCTTGGGTTTTGATGCCGCTCTCGGAAACGAGGATCACATCGTCTGGAACTTCTTCGGCCAATCTTTCGGTGGTCGCCATATCGACCTCAAAGGTTTTCAGGTTGCGGTTGTTGATCCCGATGAGATCCGCACCTAATTCCAGAGCTCTCTCCATTTCTGGTAGATCATGCACCTCGACCAAAACATCGAGTTGGAAAGATTTCGCCTCATCGTAGAGGCGTCTCAGCAATTCATCATCCAGTGCCGCAACGATGAGTAGGATAGCATCCGCCCCGGCGATCACGGCTTCGTGGATCTGGGTTTCGTGGATGGTGAAATCTTTCCGCAACAGGGGGATGGGGGAAAACTCCGCGATTTTAGAGAGGTAACCCAGGGAACCTTGGAAATATTTTTCATCAGTCAGGATAGAAAGGCAGGACGCGCCACCCTCGATATAGAGCCCAGCCTGGCGGATGGGGTCGAAATTTGGGTCGATCAACCCAACGGATGGAGACGCTTTTTTCACTTCGGCGATGAGCGCGAGGTGGTTTGGACCGCGATCCAATGCGGCACGGAAACCACGAAATTCGTTCCTTTGCAGGGCTGCGGCACGCAGGTGGTCAGCTCGAGGAAGTAGGGCTTCGACCTCTAAATGCTTGGTGGCGATGATTTGGGCGAGTTTGTCAGACATAAAACGGGCTGGGTATGGGTAGAGCCGTGTTAGTCTATAACGAAGAAAATTTTTTGATAATTTCACTAAAATTCTCTTGATCGCTAACGGAGGAAGGGTAACAACTCCGCACGCGTATAGCGACGCGGGCGTAGCTCAGTGGTAGAGCGCCACCTTGCCAAGGTGGATGTCGTGAGTTCGAATCTCATCGCCCGCTCCATTTTATACTAAACCCCTGTTCCGAAGGAATGTGGGGTTTTTCGTTCAAGGAGCTGTGATGAAAGGCGAATAGTTGGCTTGAATTTCTGCCGCAGGCTTTCGGACTGCTGCGATTATTCGCAGCTTTTAGATGTGGATTGATCCAGAGCCATATCGGTATTATGGAATAACTCTAGGATTCACCTGGTAGAAAAGAGCTGGGATTCATCCCAGCAGTCCAAAGCGCCTTTGGCGCGTCAGGATACGGACAAGACTTTTGCATTGCTTAGGAATTCGCATCGGATCACTCTCCGACACATGTTTTTATGGTCTAAGCTTGCGGGAGAAAAATGGATCGATGCTTGGGAAGAGCGGTTCTCAGGGAATCCGAACTTTGTCATGGAATACATTAAAGGCGGGAAATCCGTGCGTTTGCAGGTTTATTGCCAGAATGAAAAGGAGGCAAATGGGATCAAAAAGCAGTTCGGTGGGTCGATCCGTAAGGTAAAAGATGCGGAATGGAACAAAGGCCCGGAGTTGCCCAAACCGCTCAAAATCCGCGACGTGTTTCTGGTTTCTGCTGAGTCTGATGCAAAAAAAATCAAGGAGTTGAGCCGTCAGCATCCCAAACGTGAGGTGATTGTCATTCCTCCGGAAATGGCTTTCGGCACAGGTGATCATGCCACAACCTCTACTTGCCTTCGGTTTCTCGTCGATATCGCACGTGAGCGAAAAGACCAATCATGGAGTGTGGCCGATTTGGGGACCGGAACCGGCTTGCTGGCGATCGCCGCGAGAAAGCTTGGCGCCACGGAAGTCTGGGGTTGCGATTTCGATCCATTCGCGGTCAACGTCGCGAAGCGTAACGCGGAACGCAACGGAACTCCTGAAATCGTTATGAAGGATCAGGATGTCCTGAAATGGAAGCCCCGCAAGAGCGGCTACAACGTCGTCGCCGCAAACCTCTTTTCCACCGTTCTGATCGAGGCTTGGCCGGTCATTGCGAAATCCCTGGCAAAGGGTGGTGACCTCGTCGTGTCCGGAATCCTTGCCACTCAAGCATGGGACGTATTTGAAGCTGCGGCAAAAAACGGATTGGGATTTTCCAAAGTGATCAAAAAAGGAAAATGGGTGACCGCAAGAGGCGGGTGGTTTGATGATCTTGCCGAGAAATCTTAAATTCAGTATGGCGCATCGTAAGATATTTCAAAAATACTTATATAATAAGTTAGAATAGGCGACTTGTCTTTGTTTCTATATCACCGATGCACAAATCATGAGCCTATGAACTTTGAGCACGGGAATGGGTAAGACAGGAACCGCGATTTTCAATCGCGACCTCGTGAGCGGAATACCTTGAGCTTTCTTACCGTTGTAGCCGCGATTTGAAAATTGCGGTTCCTTTCTTGAGGCTGAATGGAGACCTCAATCGATTCTACTTCTGCAAAATCACAAACACGCCCTTCTTATTTCCAACAACCACATCCGGTTTTTTGTCGCTGTTAACATCTGCCGCCATGACTTGGCAGCCGACGCCGCTGTTGTCGTCGATGATTTCTGCAGTGTAGGTGGCTTTGCCGTCTTTGCGTGTTAGAAGGAAAGCGTAGAGGACAGGAGCTTGGGCGGGTTCGATGTCACCGGTTGGGCCGTGAGCCCAGAAGCGTTTTCCGGTGATGATATCCAGCGTGCCATCGCCATTGATATCTGCGAGGTCGATGGCGTGGGGTTGAGTGAATGCCACCCCGGTGGAGCCTTTTTCTTTATCGGTATCGATGAGATGATGGCATGTCCAAGTGGCATCCGCGTTTTGCTCATACCAGCAAACGCCATAACCATGGGCGTCGATGGAAGTGATGATGTCGGTTCTGCCATCGCCATTCACATCGTAGCCTAACATTTGTGCGCCGCCTTTGTCCGCGAAAGGAGTGGCGTGAAATTTCCATGGCGCCGCGCCGTCCCAGTTGGCGGGTTGTTCCCACCAACCGCGTTTTTCCAAAATATCCATACGGCCATCCGAGTTGATGTCTCCGTAGCCTATGCCGTGAGTGAAGCGTTGGTAGGCTTTTTTATCCTCGGTTGAGATAGCATTCCATTTCCAAGCGGCGGTTGGATTCGCGGCATCAAAGGTTGCGTATCCAATTTTGCCTCCGGACATGCAGAGAAGATCGGGTTGTTTGTCGCCATTGATATCGGCGAGCATGGGCGATTCGTTATCGGTCGATGCCAGAGCGGTGTGGCGTGTCCAATCGCCACCTTTTGCACCGGGGTTTTCATACCAAAAAGTTTCTTTGCCGGGGAAACCGATCACGAGGTAGTCAGGTTTGCCATCACCATTGAAGTCATGGCTGTAGGAAATGAAATTATCGGAATAGGCATTCTTGCCGCTCAGTTCGCCTTCGAAGCCTGGGATTTCCGTTTGATCGCCTGCTTTGAAGGATTTTGTGGCAGAATGGATGCTGTGTTGTTTTTTGAAATCAGGTCCCTCATACCAGTAAGGGCCGCTGAGAATATCGGTTTTGCCATCACCATTCACATCCGCCACGCAGGCGCCTTCTGCCCAGAAGTAGCGGCTGATTTTATGAGCTTCCCATTTCCCTGTTGGAGCTGGTGGTTTGGTAGAAACGACAACAGCAGCGGTGGCTCCTGCAGCGAGAATAGGAAGGATGAGTGTTTTCATGGAAATAAGGAGATAACTGGTTACTGACTGTTTTATTTACTCTTTTCAATGGAATGATTTCAACCACGGAATGCACGGAATACACGGAGTGTAGCTTCGCGTAGATTCTAGAAATTTTTCCCAGTTATTTCTAGGGTTAATAATCCTTAAACCTAAAGCACCTAGGTGGAGCATAAGCACTCACTCAGTGTATTCCGTGCATTCCGTGGTTGTATTTCGACGATTCCAATAAGCACTTTGATGCGTAGAAAATCACAAAATCTGCATAGTATGTAAACTTGCTTATGGGGTTGGTGTCGCTCATGTTACGGACATACAAAACTTAGTATTCTTATGGCACTCGATAAACTCACGCAGAAACTTCAGGAAGCATTGCAAAGCGCACAGGGATTTGCGTCAAAATCGTCGCATCCAGAACTGCGCAGCACGCATGTGTTATTGGCTTTATTGATGCAGGAGGGAGGGATCACGGTGCCGGTTTTACAAAAAGCGGGTGTTGACGTATCGATGTTGAAGGCTGCGGTGGCTTCTGCATTGGCCAAGGAGGTCAGTGTGCAGGGGGCCTCGACCCAACCACAAATCAGCGCGGGCTTGCGTGCGACTCTTGAAGATGCCGATGAGGTTCGTAAAAAAATGGGAGATGATTTTCTCTCGGTGGAGCATTTTTTATTAGGATCTCTAAAAGGGGATTCACCTGCTGGCAAGTTGCTGAAAGAGGCGGGTTTTGATTTAAAAAAAGCCGAGGCGGCCGTCAAAGAGGTGCGTGGCTCACAAAAAGTGACCGATGCCGATCCCGAGGGTAAATATCAAACATTGGAGAAGTACGGAACGGATCTAACAGCTCGGGCGCGCGCTGGAAAAATCGATCCGGTGATCGGCCGGGATCATGAAATTCGCCGAGTCTTGCAGGTGTTATCGCGTCGGACCAAAAACAATCCCGTTTTGATCGGTGAACCGGGTGTGGGTAAGACGGCGATCGTTGAAGGCCTTGCTCGACGCATCGTTTCGGGTGATGTGCCGGACTCGATGAAAGACAAAAGGGTCATTTCGATGGACATCGGATCGATGCTTGCCGGGGCGAAATTCCGTGGAGAATTCGAGGAACGCTTGAAAGCCTTTCTCAAAGAGGTCACTGAAGCCGAGGGACGAATCATTCTTTTCATCGATGAGCTGCATACCATCGTCGGTGCTGGGGCGGCGGAAGGGGCGGCCGATGCATCCAATATGCTCAAACCTCAACTCGCGCGAGGAGAACTCCATACCATTGGCGCGACGACTCTCGACGAATACCGGAAATACATCGAGAAAGACGCCGCCTTGGAACGGCGTTTCCAGCCCGTGATGGTGGGCGAGCCCTCCGTTGAAGACACGATTGCGATCCTGCGCGGTTTAAAAGAACGTTACGAAGTTCATCACGGTGTGCGCATTCAAGACGGAGCGATCGTCGCCGCGGCTGTGCTTTCGGATCGTTATATTTCAGATCGATTCCTCCCGGATAAGGCAGTGGATTTAATTGATGAAGCTTCCTCGCGTTTGAAAATCGAATTGGATTCCATGCCGACGGAAATCGATGTCTTGGAGCGCCAGATCATGCAGCTGGAGATGGAAAAGAAGGCCTTAGAGAAAGAAACCGACAAGGCATCCGCTGCCCGTTTGGAAAAGGTTAAGGAGGAGCAGGCGAATCTCAAAGAGCGGTCTTCCGGAATGATGGCTCAATGGCGCAATGAAAAACAGATCATCGATCAGGTTCGTATCGCCCAAGAGAAAATCGACTCGTTGAAGACGGATGTCGAGAGAGCTCAACGGATCGGTGATCTGACCCGTGCTTCACAAGTGACTTATGGCGATTTGCCAGAAGCTCATAAACAACTTGAACAAGCCCAAGCCGAGTTGGCCACGCTTCAGAAAAACGGCGCCATGCTGAAAGAGGAAGTGACGGAAGAGGATATCTCGCGGGTTGTTTCATCGTGGACGGGAATCCCAGTCAACCGTTTGCAAGAAGGCGAAAAACAAAAACTTGTCTCCATGGAAGCGCGTCTGGGTGATCGGGTGGTCGGTCAAAAAAAAGCAATCGTTGCTGTCGCAAATGCGGTGCGCCGGGCTCGTGCAGGTCTCCAAGATGAGAATCGACCCATTGGCTCGTTCCTTTTTCTAGGGCCAACGGGGGTTGGTAAAACCGAGCTTTCAAAAGCACTGGCCGAGTTTCTCTTTGATGATGAAGGTGCGATGGTGCGGATTGATATGTCCGAGTATATGGAGAAACACAGCGTATCGCGTTTGATCGGCGCACCTCCAGGTTACGTCGGTTATGAGGAAGGCGGACAACTCTCCGAGCACGTTCGCAGAAAGCCTTACTCTGTCGTGCTCTTCGATGAAATCGAGAAAGCCCATCCGGATGTATTCAACGTTCTACTTCAGGTGTTGGATGACGGACGGATTACCGACGGGCAGGGAAGAACGGTTGATTTCCGCAATACGGTTTTGATCATGACCTCAAACATCGGATCTCAATTTATCCTCGGTGAAGCGAATGCCGAACAACGTGAAGCAGCAGTCATGGAGGCGTTGCGTGGTCACTTCAGGCCGGAGTTTCTGAATCGCATCGACGAGATCGTGATTTTCGACCGTTTGAACCGTGAAGATCTAACAACCATCGTCGATCTCCAGCTCGAACGCGTCCGCAAGCGCTTGGCTAAACAAGGCCTTGGCCTCGCTCTAACAGAAGATACCAAAGAATTCGTCGGTAACCAAGGCTACGATCCGGTTTACGGTGCGCGTCCATTGAAGCGCGCGATCCAACATCACCTCCTCGATCCGCTCAGCTTGGAGGTTCTTGAAGGTAAATTCATAGATGGTGATGTCATCAAGGGAGAATTAAAAGACGGTCGCGTGGTATTTACGAAGTGAGAAATCAGCTCGTATAAGCAGGGACGCGTGTCCCTACGCATCCATATCTGACGGTGGTGATTTCGGAAACATGCCGATGGGGTAGTGCGCGATTTATACATATAACACGTGGAGAGCAGGATCCTGATCCTCGTCGGTATAGGCCGCACCGCCCGGCATCTCTCCCGCATCCTGCGCGATGCGATCCGGTGAAACCGATGGAGCTGTTAGAGATGGATCCGCGACTCGAATTCCGGCAGCCCTGAATGTGAGACTCCGAACTCGAAGACCGCGCCATCTATGGTTTCAGAGCCCTCGCGCCCACCTGCGGTGGTGATAAACATCCGGTCGAGATTCTCACCGCCGAAACAAAGCGAGGTGACCTTTGCCGCCGGGAGATCGATTTTTTCCATGATCTTCCCAGAAGGATCATGGCGTGTTACGCCGTAGCCGTTCCAGCGCGCCGACCAGACATTTCCCAAGCCATCCACGGCGAGGCCGTCGGGAATTCCCTCCTCCTCGCCTGTCTGATGGAATAGGGTGGGGGAGTCAAGCCGTCCAGTTTCACGGTCATACGTGTATCGGAAAATCCGACGGGTGGTTGAACAGGTCCAATAAAAAATCTTGAGATCCGGTGTGAATCCCATGCCGTTCGAGCATCCCGTATCGCGCCAGAGGCAGGTGATGGAGCCATCCAAGTCGACACGATAGAGTCCACCGCTGTCGTTTTCTGTCCCGATGCTCCCCGCGAACACTCGCCCCTCGGGGTCGGCGATCACATCGTTGAAGCGCTCTAGTCCTTTGTCTAAATAGTTCCGCAGAACCGAGACGCGCCCGTCCGGATGCAGTAGGGCGAGATCATTCACCCGGAAAAGCAGCAAATCACCATCGGCCTGGAAGGTGAACCCGCCCACCGGAACGCCCTCGTAAATGATCTCATGCCGCCCGCCTTGCGGATCGAAGCGGTGGATCATTCCCGCCTCGATGTCGGTCCAGTAGAGGCGTTGTTCCCGAGCGTTCCAGAGCGGATTCTCGCCAAGCTGGCAGTGGCTGTTAATCAAAATGGCGGAGTCGGTCATGGCATGAGCGTGTGATGTTCCGAAATACGGGCAAGAGCAGGTAGCGTTACCGCGAAATGCCCGCTGCGTCAAGCGATCCGGATGCGGTGGGCGGGCAAAGGTTCGTTGGGTTTTCCGTTGTCGGATTTATGCATGAAATGGACTCCGTAACTCCATTGACGACCCGTCGTCATCCGCACCATCATCTTCGACCATATACCGATGGGTTTCAAGAATGACAGATCGAACCACCGCGAAAGTCCTAACCTTGCCGGACACAGGATAGGGGATGCGATGTCCCGTCGCGGATTCCTGCAAGGACTAGGCAGCGCTGGGGCGTCCCTCGGTTTGGGTGGATGGGCCGGAGCCTCCCCGACGGCACCGAATCTTCTGCCGGGCGGGGGCGCCCTGCCTGCCAACGAAAAGATCCAGCTTGCGGTGATCGGCGTCGGCGGCCACGGCCGCTACCATGTGAACCAATGGTCCAAGAACCCCCAGTCGCAGCTTGTCGCCGTGTGCGACGTGCATCGCGGACGTGCTGCCACGGCGCGGGAAGCGGCCGACGCGATCCAGGGTAAGGGCTCCTGCACGGCCTATCAGGACTTCCGCGAGCTTATTGCGCGCAAAGATATCGATGCCGTATCCATCGCCACGCCGGATCATTGGCACGCGTTGCTGGCTCTCGCTGCCATCCGCGCGGGGAAACACGTCTATCTGGAAAAACCGGTCGCTTACTCCATCACCCAAGGCCGTGCCATCGCCGATGCCGTGAGCCGCCACGGCATCATCCTCCAGAACGGCACCCAGCAACGCTCGATGCGTTTTTTCCAGCGCACCGCGTGGCACGCGCAATCCGGCCACCTCGGTAGGCTCACCCATGCCATCGCCACCTCGCCCTACGGCCTGCAAGGGGGCGATCCCACCTTGGCCGAGCCTCCCGCCGGGCTCGACTACGGCTTCTGGCTAGGTCCCGCCCCGCTCACGCCCTATACCGTGGGGCGCGACAACGGCGCGGGTGGCGTCGGCTGGTATCACATGCGGGATTACTCCGGCGGCTGGATCACCGGCTGGGGTTCCCACCATGTCGATAGCGCCCAGTGGGCACTCGGCAAGGACGGTGAGGCACCCGTCTCGGTCGAGGCGACCGGTGAATTTCCGAGGGAGGGCATTTACAACACCTGCATCAAGTGGCGCGCCGAGTTCACCTATGCGGACGGAAAAAAACTGATCTTCGCGACGCCGAACGAAGCGCCGGGACAAAAGAGCGTGCTAGTCCATGGCGAGGAAGGCTGGGTCTGCGCGGATCGCAGCAGCATCGACGCCGAGAACAAAACCCTCCTCAAACAGCGCCCCGAGCCCATTCCCGAAGCGTGGTATTCCGATCACTACCTCGATTTCCTCGATGCCATCCGATTCGGCCGGGAACCCTCCGCGCCGATCGGGTCCGCCCACCTTTCCACCACTCTTTGCCACTTGGCGAACATCGCGATCGCCGTGGGCCGTCCGCTGAAATGGGACGGCACCCGCGAACGGTTTCCCGATGATCCCGATGCTAACAAGCTCATAGACCCGCCCATGCGCCCGCCGTGGACACTTCAGGGCTAGACGAATCCCTTACGATTCTTCTCTTGGGAATTCGACCTACCGGCCGGTAGAAAGTCGGATTTATACATGAATTATACCTTTGTGTTACATTTTCATCTGCGGAGTCTTGGTCTACAAGTTGGAAAAGCTGATTATCCAGAAAGACTCTGCGCTCTCAGTAACAAAACACCAAACACCAGGTGCAAAAGATCAAATTTTAACAAGAGCAACTCATGAATAACGAAGAACCAAGCAACGAAAACAACAACCTGATCGAGAACTTGAAACAGAACGGCCTGTCGCGGCGGGGATTCCTGCACGGAATGGGAGGTCTGGGAGCCATGCTCGGAATGAGCGGATTGGCTGGGAGCGCGGGCGCGGCGCCGAAGGATGCGGATGGGAACGTCATTCCAGGCTTCGAGAAGGGACAGGATGATCCGAATGCGGCGAAGGGCTGGCAGCCAGTGTCTGACCGCAAGGTCAAGGTGGGGATCGCCGGATACGGCCTTTGCCAATTTGGCGCGGCCTTCTTTTATCAGAACCACCCCAATGTCGAAGTGGTGGCGGCAACCGATCTAGATCCTGGGCGCTGTGCCGTTCTGGCCAAGGCGGTGGGCGCGAAGAAGACCTACCCGTCCTGCGAAGAAATGATCAAGGACAAGAATATCGAGGCCATCTACATAGCCACCGATGCGCCGAGCCATGCACGACTAGCCATCATGGCGCTAGAGCACGGCAAGCATGTGTGCTCCGCGGTTCCCGCGGTGTTCGGGTTTCAGGCCGAGGATGAAGCGGAGAAATTGTTCAATGCCGTCAAGAAGAGCGGCATGAAATACATGATGAACGAAACATCGACGTTTCATGCGGATCTCTACGCCAAAAGACTGCAATTCCAGGCAGGTGCCTTGGGGAAAATCATCTACTCAGAGGGAGAATATTGGCATGACTTCGGCCCCAACGGGCTTTCCGGCTACAATCCCAAGAACGGTAAGATTGACCGCGACGGCTGGCGCAAGGCCCTTCCACCGATGTGGTATCCCACCCATGCGGCTGCCTACTATGTTTCAATCACCGGCGGTCGCTTCACAGAGGTGTCCGCTTTGGGCACTCCGAGTCTCTATCCCGAATACAATGGTGGCGACAACCAATACAAGAATCCCTTCGGCACGGAAATCGCAATGTTCAAGACCAGCGAAGGCGGGATTTCTCGAATCGGTGGCAGCTGGGATATGAAGAATGCCCACGGGGAACAAGGCCGCGTCTACGGGGAGAGACCCCATAACAATGCGATCAAGGGAGATCGTCCGCCCCTGCCACCAGGCGTCCAAGGCGGCGGCCATGGCGGCACTCATGGACACCTGACGAACAATTTCATCGAATCGATACTGCTCGATAAGACGCCCATCGTGCATGTGGGGGATGCCCTGAATATGACTTTGAGCGGAGTGATCGCCCACAAGTCAGCACTCAAAGGTGGCGAGTGGATGAAGATTCCCCAGTATGAATTGTGATTCCTGGCACACCCCCGCTCGCGGACAGGCACCGGCTGCCAACCCCCTTTTCCCCTTCACTGACAGGCTCTCGAGTGTATTCTACTCGTTGGGTTAAAAAGCAAATTCCTAGCACTCACATATAACCATGAAACACATCCCCCCAACCCGCAGAGCCTTAGCTCTATCATCCATCGGACTCGCGGCAGCCCTGCTGCTGTCAAGGGCGCAGGCGCAAGGAGATAAACAGCTGATACTGGAAAACCGCTTCGTGGCGATCGAGATCGACCGGCAGAGTGGCGCTGTGCGCTCAATCCATGACAAGGAGTTGAACAGCACCTATGCTTTTGCCGGAATCGGATTCGAAGTGACGACCGCGACGGGCACCGTCCGTTCCGTCAAGGCGCTAAGCGCCGACATTAAGGTAAGCGAAGCGGTGCTGCGCTTTGCCGACGGCGGCTTGGACTTGAAACTCCATTACACCCTCGGCGCGGAGGACCGGTTCGTAGAGAAGTGGCTGGAAACTAAAGCCACGGACGGCAAACCGTACTTCCTCAAGTCCGTTGTGCTGGAAGACGCTTCAACCACGGCCTTCAACGAGATCCATTTCCACGACGACCAGACGATCTGGCATTGTCCGATCAATCTCTTCCTGCGCGCGGAGAAGGGTGGCTGCTTTGCCGGGCTGGAGTATCCGTACTGGGAGCTCAAGCAGAACGGCAAGGAGGGGTTCCGGCTCGGCTACCAGCCGAACTATCAGGCGGCGGCCGGCGAGATGAATGTCAGCGAGAAATACTTCCTAGGCGTCTATCGAAAGGAAGGCATCCAGCGGGTTTCGCAAGGCCCGTATCCCGGGCGCGGGCGCTCGCCTTTGCTCTCTTGGGGGAGTACCGGGCTGGGGCAGCATTTCAAGGGTGGAAAGATTCCGCCTGAGGTGACGGATGTTCCCATCGAGGTGCTGGACTGGGGCGAAGTCTGGGCGATGCAGGCGTTCATGCGGAGCATCCAGCCCGACGACCTGCAGCTGCCCGAGGACGGTTACTGGATCTGGCAGAATGGCTGGTGGGCGGGATTAACCAATCCGCAACCGGGGATCCTTGATGCCTTGAAGGCGGCCGACATCCATGATGTCATGACTTACCAAACCTGGTACGGACGAGGCAATCATCCTAGCTTGGAACCATATCTGTATAAGATGCACATTGATCCGCTCGGATTTCCGGCTGATGCGGGGGTGGCCAAGGTTGCCGGGGCGGGCAAGGAAAATAAACCTCCTGCAGTGTGGCATGCGCCGTCGGAGGTGAAAGCGGACGCCACCAAGCCCGGCGAGTACACATCCGAGTTCATCGCGCCGCCAGCGATGGAAAGCTTGATTGATTACGGCAAGAAAATCGGGGTCCATGTCAACAGCTTCGCCGTGCCCGGCCTCCTCTTCGAGGCCAGGCCGGAGTGGTTTTCCCGTGATGAGAAGGGCAATCCCAGCCAGTATCTCTTCGGCCGCGGGGTATCGTGTCCGGCCAGCGACGACTACATGAAGCACGCGTTGGCGGTCCACGAAGCGGTGTTCAGCAAATATAAGCCGCGCTGGTGGGGCTGGGACGGGCGCTGGCTGAGCCACTGGGAAGTACCGTCATTTCGGCCCGGGCCACTTGGCTGCGGCATCGACGCCTGTCATGCAAAAAACCACGGACACCTGCCAGGCGACAACCTCTACAAGGAGTGGAAGAACATCCAGGCCTTCCTGAAGGCGATCCGCGAGAAGCATCCGCGCCTTTGTTTGGAATCCTATTACGGTCTCAAGCGCGGTGAACCTTGGGCGTTGCGTTATCTGAACTCTGCCGACAACTACTATGAAACCAACGGCGCGGACATGAACCGCTACCAAGCATGGCACAACCAGAACGACCGGTTCCGGCCGGTCTACAAGAACTACTGTGCTGTTTTCGGGGAGACCCCCGCGCAGTTTCAATACAATGTCATCTCCACGATCAGCATGTCGACCTATTGCCAGATCGGGCCCGGGTTCAAGGGATTGGCTCATGCCGAAAACCGCGAGTTCCTCAAAAAGTGGCGGGCATGGGCAAGTAAGAACCATGCCTACCTGAAGGTGAAGCGCGACTTGTTCGACTGCCCGGGTGAGGCCGCGATCGACGGCAGCGCGCACATAATCAAGGACCGCGGCTTCCTGTTCCTCTTTGGCGTTGGCAAGCAGGCGGCGCGCGCCTCCATCCCCCTCAACCGTTGGCTGGGTTTGGACGAGACTCCCACCGCGCTCTATCGGGTGAAGGAGATCTATCCGCGCGACGGTGTCGATCTGGGCATTTACCGATACGGCGAGCAACTGCTCCATGACATGCCACTAGCTGCGGCGGTCGTCCTCGCGCTGGAGCCGGCTGCGGGTGGAAGCTCACCTCGGCGACCGGAGCTGGGGGCTCAACAGGAAAACCCGACCGTGATCCCCGCTTTCCAAGTGACGCCCGCCCATCCGTAAATGGCCCTTTGGAAAACAATATAAGCAAATGAGAGCATTCCTTTTTCACGTTTATCGACAAATCATCCTTCGGCCGGAGACCACCGCCCATCGCAATCAAGAGCGGTGCAATACAGCCCCACAAGCAAAGCCAACAATCATGAAGCAGAACCCCATCACCAGCAGAGCCCTGTCCTCGATCGCGCTCACCGCTATCGTTTTATCGTCTCATTCCGCAGTGTCGGCGGCGGAGCCCGCCGCGCCACCGGTGGACTGGCGGAAGATGATGACCATCGCCGAGGTGAAGCGAGATGAACATGGCAAACTCCTGCCGCCGCAGTCGTATGACGAAACCATCCGGCGCGGAATGTCGTTCCTGCTGGACGATCATATGAAGTGGTTCAAGGGTCCGGCTGAATCGCTTCTGGATGAGAAGGGCCAGACGCAAATGCCCTGGGTCTATTACTCGAACCTCCAGCAGGATGGCACGCCGTTTGCGGGTGCCGTGGACGGTTTTGTGTCCTATCCGGCCTTCCACCACGCGCTGCTGATCCGCACCTTCATCGGTTACTCGAAATATGCAAACGACCAGCGCCCGCTCAAAGAAGCGGTCAAGCTGGCGGATTGGAACATCGCCCACAGCACGCCCGCCGACTGGCCCTACGCCGGCCTGCCCTACAGCACCTTCGAGGCCAAGAAGCCCGGCGGCTTCCGCGACGGCTCCGGGCTGATGCCGGACAAGGCGGCGATCATGGCCTTGGCCTACCTCGACCTGCACGAGGCCGGCGGGGAAGTCCGCTTCAGGCAGGCCGCCGAGACCATCGGCAAGTCCCTGAGCCTGCGCCAGCGCGAGGACGGCACCTGGCCGTTCCGCGTGGATCCCAAGACCGAAGCCGTCATCGAGGATTATTCCAGCAGTGTGATTTACGCCGTCATGCTGTTCGAGAAGCTGGTGGTACAGCTGCCACGCGGGAGTGGTGCTTTACTTGTTCGACTTCGCCGGAAAGAACGGATCATGATGTGCGCATGACCGATCTTCCCTACCACCATGACTGGACGCCGAGGTTCGAGACCTCGCTCGGGCTGCGCGTGAAATGGTTCGGGCGCTGGCGCGAGGATCCGGACTGGAGCATCGAGCCGTCGCGGCTCGCCTCCGACCTGATCTGCTTTTTCTACGTCGAGAGCGGGTCCTGCGATCTGGTGATCAACGGCGTGCCCGTCCCCCTGCAACCCGGCGAGCTGGCCGTGCTGCGCGGCGGCGACGTGTTCTCCGCCAGCCATGACCCGGCCAAGCCGCACACCAGCCTCTCCGCCTGCCTCTCGCTGAGCCGCGATGACACCGCGAACGTGCTGCTGCGGCACGCCTACCCGCGCCATTCCCGCCTGAAGGACAGGAAATCGTACGAGAAAATGTTCGCCGCCGTCCTCACCGCTTTGGAATTGGAAAGCCGGTGGCGGAATTTCCACGCCACCGGCGCGATCTTCCAGTGGCTGGCGGAGTTGCAGGAAGCCGTCCGCCCGGCACCCGGCGCGGCGGGGGGGAATCCGGACACCGTCCATCACGTACTCACCGCGCAGGGTTGGATCCAGAAACGCCTCGGCGACAACGTCACCATCGTGGATTGGGCGGGTGCCTGCGGGCTCAACGCGGATTACTTCACCCGCCTGTTCAAGGCGCACACCGGCTTGTCGCCGAAGACATGGCTCATCGAGGCGCGGCTCCAGCGCGCCACCCGCTTGCTGACCGATCCAGACGCCACGGTCGAAAAAATCGCCGGACTCTGTGGCTTCGAGTGCCCCTACCATTTCTCCCGCACCTTCAAGCGCCGCTTCGGCGTTCCTCCCGCCAGCTACCGCCGCGTCCGTCAGGTGCGCGGGTTTGTGGATTCATGAAGCCACAAAAAGTCGCAAATCTCAAATGAGAGCACCAGAATAATCACATCGCGACCTTGAGCCGAGTGATAGCCGCGAGTTCGGCGGCTTTTTCATGCTGTGATCCAGTATTCGGGCTTGTTTCCTAGATAACGGTCCAGCTTCAGGCAGTGCTCGGGAGTGATAAGGCGGCTGGCGAGAATGTCATTGAGCAACTTTGGCTGATGTGGAGATCCGCGGCGAGTCTCGCCTGCGACAAGCCGTGATCGTCGAGAAAATCTCGGAGCATCGCGGCCAAGCAGTTGGTGAACGGGATTTTCGTTTTCATGGCGGGTCAATGGCAGTCGATGATTTCCACTTCAGCAGCAGTGTTTTCTTCCCAACGGAAGATCACGCGCCATGGGTTGTTGATGCGGATGGAATGCATGCCGCACTAGTCGCTAGGCAAGGCTCCAAGGAGGTTTTCGGGCGGATTACGGAGGTTTTCCGGGGACTCGGCTTCATGGATGGCAACGAGCTTGTGATTAGCGCGCTCCTGAATTTCGCGGGGGATTTTGCGGGAAAACTCCAGATGGAATACATTTTCACTTTCCGTATTCCCGAAACCCAGGATTATGACTCATTCTACTTAGAGCATTTTAAACAAAGGCGTGCCCGCAATGAGCAAACCATCCAGCCGCGTCGCAGGCAGAAACTTTATCAAGGGCATTAGCGATGGCGGTAAGTAGTGATTCTGGACAACGTGCTTGGGTTTTGCGCAGCAATCCTTTGACTTTGCTCCACATCAATTCGATGGGGTTGAGATCTGGAGAATAAGCTGGGAGAAACCGCACATGAGCTCCGACGCTTTGTATGGCTTCGAGTGTTTTGGAGCTCTTATGTGCAGAGAGATTATCCATGATCACGATGTCGCCCGGACGCAGCGTTGGCAGAAGGATCTCTTTGACGTATTGATGGAAAATCTCGGTGTTGGTCGCACCCTCAATCGTCATGCAGGCGCTTGATCCGTCGATACGAATCGAAGAAATCATGGTCGTCGAGCGCCACCTTCCACAAGGCGCTGCTGCATGAAGCCTCTGGCTTTTGTGGCTGCGTCCCCGCAGCC
>Ga0315904_10004168_pt1 | contig 20807 bp, 18 predicted proteins | sample LakEriMetagenome_6_FD_203529 | JGI IMG/M metagenome (GOLD analysis project Ga0315904, IMG submission 203529) | Freshwater fungal communities from buoy surface, Lake Erie, Ohio, United States - Buoy 12 MA120 | ecosystem: Environmental > Aquatic > Freshwater > Lake | place: USA: Lake Erie, Ohio...
TGGCCAGGGACGTCCTGTGCTCGTTGGAACAACCACGGTCGAGATCTCTGAGTTACTTAGTCGAATGCTAAAAATGAAAGGCATCGACCACCAAGTCCTCAACGCTAAATATCACCAGAAGGAAGCGGAGATCGTAGCTCTTGCAGGTAAGGCAGGTGCAGTAACGATCGCTACCAACATGGCGGGTCGAGGTACGGATATCAAATTAGGTGAAGGCGTGAAAGATGCTGGCGGTTTAGCGATCATCGGTACGGAGCGTCATGATTCACGTCGTGTTGACCGTCAGTTGAGAGGTCGTTCAGGTCGTCAGGGAGACCCGGGTTCTTCGCAGTTCTTCGTTTCTCTCGAAGATGATCTGATGCGTAAGTTCGGATCTGAGCGTATTGCCCGACTTATGGACCGCATGGGGTTGAAAGAAGGAGAAGTGATCACTCACGGTATGGTTTCCAAGTCGATCGAACGTGCACAGAAAAAAGTGGAAGAGAACAACTTTGGTATGCGTAAGCGACTCCTGGAGTACGATGATGTCATGAACGCTCAGCGTAAGGCCATCTATAAGAAACGCAGGAATGCACTATTTGGTGACCGCCTTGATCTCGATATCGATAACATGTTCTACGATATGTGTGAGTCGACGGTTATGGTACACACCAAGAATGACTTTGAATCCTTCGAAATGGACCTTATCCGAATCCTTGGAATCAATTCACCGGTAACCCAAGAGGAATACAACTCACTTGATCAGAATGTGATCGTCGAAAAGGTTTATAATTCGATGTCAGATCAATATGACAGAAAGAACAACAAGATCATTACGATGGCGATGCCTCAGATCAAGCATGTCCATGAAACAATGAGCGATAAGTACAAGAATATCGTATTCCCTCTCTCGGACGGTCGCAGAATGATGCAGCTCGTTGTAAATCTTGAGGAAGCCTATAACTCAGAAGGACGCACGATCATCCGCTCCCTGGAAAAGAACGTGATCCTCGGTATGATCGACAACGAATGGAAAGAGCACCTACGGGAAATGGATGACCTTCGTTCTGCAGTTCACAATGCTCAATATGAACAGAAGGACCCACTTCTTATCTACAAACTGGAGTCATTTGAACTCTTCAAAGGCATGCTTTCCAGGTTGAACACAGAAGCTACAGAACTCCTCATGAACATGGATGTGGCCCTTGAACAACAGATCCAGAGCACGAACAAGGAGGTAACATCTCAGGACAACTACTCAAAGGCAAAAACCAACAACGACCCTGAGGCTGGCACAACTTCTTCTACTCGCCCACCTAAATTCGAAGGAAGTCAAGGTTACGCTAACGCCATCGAAAACTCCATGCGTCAAGTAGAGAAAAAGCAGCCTGTAACTGTGGACCCAAAGATCGGAAGGAACGATCCTTGCCCTTGCGGAAGCGGAAAGAAGTATAAGCAGTGCCACGGAAAATAATTCTATGACGGCCTTGCGCTCCATCTCGATAGCCGGAACCGGGAACGTCGCTTTCCACCTGGGAAAGGCACTGGTCGCAGCGGGATGGAAGATCGGAAAGGTTTATGGCCGAAACCGATCGAAAGGGCTAATTCTTGCACGTACTTTTAATGCAACATATGTTGATACGATCAGGGAACTTGATGATGATCTGATCCTCCTGTGTGTAAAGGATGACGCGATCCCCTTGTTGGCGTCTGAGATCGACCCGGGAAAATTCGTTGCTCATACATCCGGAAGCATGGCACTTTCCTCACTTGACCCGATCAGGAACAAGGGCGTCCTGTATCCTCTTCAAACCTTTACAATAGACCGGGACACTGCCTTTTCGAAAGTACCCGTACTCATCGAGTCCAATTCCGAGGAACACCTCAAATTACTGGCAGTACTTGCAGGGTCTATCTCTGAAAAGGTCGTTTCGGCAACTTCAGAAGACCGAAAGACAGTCCATCTCTCCGCAGTATATGTGAATAATTTCGTTAATCACCTTGCTCTTAAAGCGAAGGAACTCATGGATAAAAAAGGTCTCGATTGGGAACTATTGCAACCTCTTCTTTCAGAAACCATCTTGAAACTGGAGGACATTGGTCCGTTGCAGGCACAAACAGGTCCTGCACGACGGAATGACCAAAAGACCATTACCTCTCACCTGGATCAGATCTCAGGACGACACAAGGAAATATATGAAGTGTTGACACGTTCAATCCAAGAAACATACGGCCAATCATGATCAGTTACAAAGAAAAACTCAATCATATCCGCGCTTTCATGTTTGATGTAGACGGCGTTCTGACGAATGGCGATGTCACATTGATCGATGGTGACGTGATCCGAACGTTGAATTCACGCGACGGATATGCGCTGCAGTACGCGTCAAAAATGGGATATAAGATCTTTATTGTTACCGGAGGTAATTCTCAGGATGTGAAGGACAGACTGCTCGGCCTTGGTGTGCATGAGGTTCATCTCTCATCGTCCAATAAGGAAACCGTATATAAGGATATCATAGACAGACACGGATTATCCGACGCAGAGGTACTTTATATGGGCGATGATATTCCGGACTATATCGTCATGACGCGCGCCGGTGTTGCCGCATGTCCGCAGGATGCTGCTGTTGAGATCAAACAGATCGCAGACTATCAAAGTCCATTTAACGGCGGAAGGCACTGTGTTCGGGACGTCATTGAACAAACATTGCGGGTTCAGGAAAAATGGTTCACTGAAAAAGCATTTGACTGGTGACCATGCTGAATAAGGAGCGTCTGAACCTACTGCTGCTTATTGTGATCAAACTATCGATCACTCTGCCTTTCATCGCTTCATTTCCTGTCGACCTGGACGAACCATTCTCCATTTTCCATGCTCAGAAGTCTTTACCTGAACTTTGGGGACTGTTCAACTCAGAGAATAATCCTCCGTTACACTTTATCCTTCTCCACTTCTGGGAATCCCTTTTCGGAATAGACCCTTACGCCGTTCGTTCTCTTTCTCTGCTCTTTTCGGTGATCACTATTCCGGTGATCTATTCACTTTCGAGGATCTATCTCACAAAAGTTCCGGCTTATGCAGTTACCCTACTTTTCATCTTCTCTGACTTTCATCATTACCACAGTATGGAAGCCAGGACATACTCGCTCTTCGTTCTTGTGTTCTCCATTACGATGCTGCTCTTGTCAAAGATCATTTTGGAAAAACAGCATGGCCTGAGGAATTATGTTCTTTTGGGAATTATGAATGTTGTTATGTTTTATACCCATTACGTTTCGGTTTTCATCCTGTTCACAGAGGTCGTTATTGCACTGGTGTTCATGAAAAGGCTTGACAGGAAAGGATTAATGACCACTCTCCTTATTTCCATTCTGCTAGTTCTTCCTTGGAGCAGTGTCCTGCTTAATCGCACGCAAACAATGACCGGTGGAGCGTCATGGGTACCTGAAGCACAGTATTCGGAGCTATATGGTTTATTCAATAAATTCCTGAATGACCGATGGGTTCTGGCTGTCCTTCTTTTTTGTTCCGGGATAAGCGCCTATTTTTCGCGCAAAACCATAGGGAAATTTATAGCCGTGAATCACTCCAGAATACTGCTTCTGATCCTTCTCATCATGGTTCCTTTTGCAATGACGTTTATTCTTTCAAAGACCACAGAGCTGAGATTCTTTTATGACCGGTACCTGTTTTTCATTACACTACCGCTGTTCATTCTCATTATTGGACTCTTTGATGACCACGAGATCCATTCCAAGATCCTGTTCATTCCTTTTCTGGCCGCCTATGTTGCGTTCTTTAATTTTCAACCCGATAACAACAGAGACGGGGACGCGATCGCTTCATTTGTCAAGTCGCAAAATCCTGACGTAATTCTGATCGCGCCGGAGTACTATGATCTTACATTCCTTTACCATTACGACAGAGAACACTTCATCGATTACACCTCGGTGCAAAACAGAACGGTCAAAGGGATCATCCCTTACGATCCACAGCAACGCCTGAGTGACCAGATCGCTTCTCATAGGAAATTGATCCTTATCGATGCAGGATTCTCTTTCATAGAGCCGGAGAATACATTGAAAAATGATCTGAATGAACTAAGTGAGAAGATCTCCGAAAGACAATTTAAAGGAGGATATAATGTTTCAGTCTGGGAGCAAGATTAACGTACCACCACACGTCGGATGACAGAAACTTCATTTTGATCCGTCACGTTTACAAGGTAAATTCCACTTCCCCATTCCATCACCGGAATTTCAACCGTTGAGCTGAAAGCACCACTATAGATCTGTCTTCCATTCAGATCCCTTACATCTACTGAAAAAGACAAATGTTGTCCGTGTTCGATGACCAACATATTTTCTACCGGATTTGGGAACATGTTTACGGTGTCATTCAAATCGTTTTCGACAACGGTTACCAAACTATTCACGGTGTTCAGATCGACAGTCGGATAGTCGTCATTGACTCCGATCTTCATTAAATAAACGGCACTTCCTCCCAATCCGTCCGAAGATACGCTTCCGGCACTCACCCAGCCGTCGTCACTGGTTCTGAGCACTTCCCCAAACACATCTTCCATCAGAAAATTCACCAGCACGAACGGCACACTTGGATTGCTCCATTCCCAGTCCAGATTATTCTGAAAACGGGTATAGCCAATATCCTGACTGTTGTTGGTTGAAAATGAATTCGTATAAGAAGAAACAACATAAGCATTCGTTTCTGCACCATACAAGGTAACGGCTACATATTCCACATTACCGGTTTGATGAACTTGAGCATCATCCATAAAATACGTTCCATCGTCATTGATCCGCAGAAGGTATTCATCCTGATCTCCAAACTCCGGATGTTTTCGGGTTCCACCAGCAAAGAGCTTCCCATTTTTAAGATAGAGATCGTTCAGGTAGTACTCACCATGTGAACCAAACTCCTTTAACCACAGCACATCTCCTTGATCATTGAATTTCAGGACAGCAGCTTTGATGAGTGTGGAGTCCTCGTTGAAATGTCCACCCACGGCGTAAAAGGATGTTGCATCCAACTGAACAACTGCGTTGAGAAAATCTTCCCCTGACGAACCAAATTTTCTTGTCCACAACGTGTCTCCGTTCTTATCCGTTTTCACAATGTAGAAATCCCTGTTGGAATTGGATGTACTGGTTGATTCACCTACAAGGACCAAACTGGAATCCGGTGTGATCAATGCATCGTTCAGTTTCTCCCAACCCTCATATCCATAGGTTTTCTGATCAATGAACTCACCATTTTCATCCACTTTTACCACGTAAAAATCATATGCGCCCGCTCCAAAAGAATTTGTATATCCCGTCAGGAAAAAGACGGAATCATTCCAGTTGAGGACCCTTCTTCCAAAATCAGTTTCAGATCCTCCGTAATGTTTTGACCAAACATGGTTTCCTTCCTTATCGGCTTTTAGCAGAAAGACCTGAGACGGTGAATCCTCAAAGGAAGTAGAAGCTCCCGTTACCATATAGGAACTATCATCGAGCTGAACCACACCTTGTCCAAAGTCATATCCGTTATCGGCAAACACCTTAAAAAACTTGATCTGACCGGCTACCGGAAAAACGGCTCCAAAAGTCAAAGCGGCAATTATCAACAGTAACTTCATATTCTCCAATTCAAACGAAACAACAAAGAACGACCCATCCCGGTATTGAGCATCGTTCCGATCAGGTTTTCGGAGGCAAAGCCGATGTTCATCTTTTTCAACTTTAGATCAGTATATAAACCTGAACGAAAACCGGTATAACCGCCATAGGCTCCATTAACACCCAAGGCAATCCATTTTGTCGGCCTGTAATCCAATCCGATGTAGATCTGAGGAACCAGCACAAGAGACGGATACATTCGAGCACCATAAAAGAATTGCATCTTCTTCGAGGAATATTCATCAACCATCTTTCCGACTTGTAAAAAAGCCGGGGCAAAACGCACAGCACTCACGGTGTCAGCATTGATCCCTAATGTATCCGAAAGATCTGATGTTGAATTAAATAGATTTGTCGAATTGATCAATTGATCCAATGTAAAACCTGTAAAACTGAAACTCGAATCTGCACTGTATCGCTGAACCCCAGGAAGAAACATCAGACCGGCATTCTTGACAAGGAACTGGACAGTCGCTTCACTTCCATTGTATCCCATTACATGGATCCTAAGGTCCACATCAAACCCAAAACCCCATCCGGAGAAGAGCCCTTTATTGATAAGGTTTTCAGAAAACCCGTCGTAATTCACATAAACTGAATCCCCATCTGCAGACTGGTAAAGTTCGCCCACCGAGAGGTCGGCTGCATTCGCTGACGCAACACCATAGGCGTTAAGTGAAACTGAAGATCCGGTCTTTTTATCGAGTAATCCAAAACCGATCTTTCTGAAAGACCATGCAGATCCGCGCGTTCCTCCGAATGAGACCGTTTCTCCGAGATAGCGCTCATTTCCGTAGAATGCGAGTCCAAAAAGGTCATCTGAATAAACTGCTCCAGCGTTAAGATACGTACCGCCCTTCAACAACCATCCCAGACGCTCTTTACCAAAAAGTGATGATTTATAATTTCTGAATTCTAGTTCAGCTTGAACATCTGCTCCCAACCTATTAAGGGACTTGTGTTTATCAAACGAAGCATTTTTGATCTCTTCTGTGATCGCACCTCCAAAGAGGAATTTACCTGTAAGGTCATTTTGTATGGATGTTGCTCCAAAATCAGCTACTCCGTATGTTACGATCTCAAACAGGGGAGAAACTGAATCCCTTGCCACCGGCAGAAAATACTGGGAAGATGCGTTCAGACCGATCAATAGACATAGAAAAGCGAGCCGCATCTTAAAGAATGGTTTTAAGTCTGAAATTAGCTTTCATTTTCACGGAAACAAAGGCACCTGAAGGCACAGGCTGAGCCACTGAGTTGCCTGATGACGCATCCGGCGAGTTCAGTTTAACCCTCACACACAAGCGTTTGATGACATCCAGATCATTGATAACATTTGAAGGCAGATCGAACACCAATTCAGATTTCATTTTCTTCAGCCCATCTGCAGGATCTGTTTGACCATAAAGTGCTGATTCCAGCGGCATACTTCCTGTCACAGTATGAAGGGATTCTCCATTCTCACTAAGAAGGTAAAGTTCAACTGCTCCGTTGAAAGGAAAAGCATTGGTCGCATTCAAAACGATCTGACCGGATTCAATGTGGGTTTTCTCCCGATCCTGAAGAATATCAATATTAAAGGTATCCCTTAGAGTTAGATCATCCATACCAAGGGTCAGCGGAAGATCTGCATGTATTTTTACCTTAAGGCGACTGCTCGGGAATATCTCGTCATAACCTCCGGAAACATTTCCCCATGGATTCAGCTCCAGCTTGTAACCGAACTTATATTCCTTTCCCAGGTTCTCGAGAAAAGCTTCGAGGTTACTGTTTCCGGGACTAAATGTAATCAATTTGTTGGACGGGTTCAATGAAGACCATGAACCGGTTGCCTGATCAATGTAGATCGGATTTCCGATCTCTGTTGAGTTGAGGTTGACCGTATTTCCCTGATTATTTGTGTTCTGAGCTAGCAATAACGACGCACGTGCATTCAGTTTAAGTCCGTTTTCGATCTCGAACTGAAGTGTTGTTCCAGGCAGATCCATAGTTCCACTCTCCACGACATTCATCAGATCAATCGTGGTGGATATTGTATCCTGATAGATCTGATGTCCGAAATAACCTTTGGCGTAATCCAGTTTTATATCCTTAAAGGAGGCATCAACCTTGATTACATCGCTATTCGTTAGTACGACCGAAGGCCCTGTTGGTGAGGAACTCACGATGATCCGCGACTGAAGAACATTATACGCATTTTCCTGTTCCCCGGTAAGATCGAGCCAGTAACCGGAAATATCCAGATCTGCTACTGCCATTCCCGGCGTACTTCCAACGGCTGGAGGTGCAGAATAATCCTGAGAGAATTCGATCCCATCCTTCGAAACTCCCGGAAGCTCAACCGTAAAGAAAGCCGGAGTTTCCAGCGGATTGTATATTTTCACCTTGATAACTCCCTGTTCAACTCTAACCTTCTTTAGCTGGATATTATCGGGCATATTGATCTCATGCTCTTCGATCTGGTTCACGATGGTATAACCCGGAGGCACTGTTATGGATGAAACTGCCAACACGTAATCCTGGACAATCGTGGTATCGGGAATGGTCAGACTATCGATCAGCCTGATATTTGCGAGTGTACGTGTGAGGTCAACGGTATAATTGTAAGCCCCATCCACACTTAGTGTACTGTCATTTTCAAGTTCTGTCAGCGAAAGGGTATCCCTTACCAGCGGTACAACCCAATCCGATTCCCATGACGTTTTTTCTTTACGACATGAAGAAAGCAGTACACCCGTTACAAATAATATGAATAGTATTCTAAGCATGTGATTACAGAACGATTAGCGTTATTAGAAGGTTGGTCATGCATGTTCGATCACTGTTGCATAACCCTGCCCCACACCAATACACATCGTGACCAGTGCATAGCGTTTCCCGGTTCGCTGAAGTTCACGAGCAGCAGAACAGAGGATTCTGGCACCGGACATTCCCAGGGGATGCCCAAGTGCGATCGCTCCTCCATTCGGATTAATCCGCGGATCATTATCAGCAAGCCCCATCTTCCGAGTACATGCGAGAACTTGAGCGGCAAAAGCCTCATTCAATTCCAGAATATCCATTTGGTCCAGTGTTAGTCCGGCTCTTTTCAACGCCTTTTCGGACGCATGAACGGGACCGATCCCCATTATCCTTGGTTCAACACCGGCAACTGCGGCACTAACAATCCTGGCCAGTGGTTTGAATCCATTCTCTTGAACGGCCAATTCAGAAGCCAGTAAAAGAGCAGCAGCACCATCGTTCAATCCTGAAGCATTGCCGGCTGTAACAGTACCGTCCTTTCTGAAGGCAGGTCTTAGCGCACCAAGGGACTCAATCGTGGTTTCAGGCCGTGCAAATTCATCCTTTTCGAAAATGATCGGATCCTTCTTTTTCTGTGGAATCGAAACCGGAACAATCTCCTCGGCCAAACGACCTGAATCCATTGCAGCAGCAGCCTTTTGCTGGGACCACACCGCAAAACGATCCTGAGCTTCACGCTCTATCCCATAAAGATCCACAAGATTTTCAGCTGTATTCCCCATACTATCAACCCCATAGATCTCTTCCATTTTTGGATTTATAAATCTCCAACCGAAGGATGAATCATACATCTGCGCATCCCGACCAAATGCTGTGGATGTTTTGGATATCACCCAAGGACCTCTTGTCATGTGTTCAACACCACCCGCAATATAAATGTCCCCCGCTCCGTCCTTAATCGCTCTGGCGGCATTGATCGCAGCGGCCATACCAGACGCACACAAGCGATTCACAGTCTCCCCGGCCACCTCAACAGGCAAACCTGCCAACAAACAAGCCATTCGGGCTACATTTCTGTTGTCCTCACCCGCTTGATTGGCACAACCGAAGATCACATCCTCTATCTTACTGAGATCGAATTCAGGGTGTCTTTCCACCAGCGACTTAATGACATGTGCAGCCAGGTCGTCAGCCCTGACGGTTGATAAGGTTCCACCAAAATTTCCAATAGGAGTGCGAACGCCATCAACTATAAATACTTCTCTGGACATGGTACTTTGTATAGTTCAGCTAAATTAACATTTTTACCATTGTTGAAAACTATCTCGGGAAGCGTGAGGATTAATTCGTATTTTGGATTTCCTAAATTCAAAAACCCAGAACAGTGAAACTACAACAGACTACGCTCTTTGGTGTGGCCTTGATGACAGGTTTTTTATCCTTCGGTCAGGAGGAACTTACCCCTAAAGAAAAGGCCTACAGGGATTCGATTACCGCACTCAATATTCAGAATGCGGCGATCGCTCAAAGTCAGGAAGCTTATAACAAAGGCACACAGCTTTTCAATGAAAAGAAATACCCCCAGGCGATCGAGGAATTCAAAAAATCTGTTTCATTAGATCCGAATTTTACTGCAGCTTATTATAATAAAGGTGTTGCTGAAAATGAAGCCGAAAAATTTGGTGATGCAGTCAAGACGTTAACAACTCTGATCGAAAAAGATCCGTCGTATTCAAAGGCATATTTTCAACGTGGCAGAGCCTATCAGGGAACGAATGACTACCTGAGCGCAGAAAAGGACTATGAAAAATCGATCAAGATCGATCCGAAAAACGCCAAGGCATACTACAATTATGGAACGTTGCGTTTTCTCCAGCAAGATTACAACGGAGCAATCAACTACTTTACGAAAACGATAGAACTTGACAATGCTTTCGCTTTCGCATACAATGACAGAGGCTCCTGCCACAGAATGCTCGGAAATTATCCTAAAGCCATTGCAGATTATGAGGAGGCCGTCAGAAAGAATCCCAATTTAGCTTTTGTTCTCAACAATATTGGAACAACAAAGAAGAAAATGAAAGACTATGCGGGCGCGATGGCTGCATTCAATCGTGCGATCTCCGTTGATCCGAAGTTCTATCTGGCATACAACAACCGTGGCGCAACACAAATGGAACAAAAGCGCTTCGACGATGCCAAAAAGGATTTTGAAAAGACCTTAGAGATCAATCCAAACTATGCTCCTGCTGCCTCTAACCTGAGCGCTATTTATTTTAAGCAAAAGGACTATAAAAAGGCGCAGGAAATGGCAGACAAAGCGATCAAAAATGATCCTAACTACGGAAATGCCTATTTAAACCGAGGCAATGCACTTGAAATGCTTCGCGACATGAACGGAGCCTGCGAAGACTGGCACAAAGCCCGTGACCTGGGTGTCGAACTCGGTAAAAACTACTATTCATCCAATTGCAGCGAATAAAATCAGGCGTTATGGAAAAGATCATTTTACTAAGCACTCTGTTTCTGACACTTGTTTTTTTCGCTAGTGCACAGAACGTAGAATTTAAGGCTGCAAACTTTAAAGACGACAAGGAAGGTCTCAAAAAGGCAACCGATGCTATTGAAAAAGGAGATGAATACCTAAAACTTGCCAATGAAGCATTGTTCAATGTTCAGAGCCCCGGACTGAATTTCCAGCTGGCTCTGAAGGAATATATGACCGCTCAGAAGTTCAACCCTAACAATGGAGCTCTTAACTTCAAGATCGGTATATGTCACGCCAACTCGACAGATCCTTTCAAGTGTATTGAATACATGAAAAAAGCAAACACCCTGGATCCGGCATGTGACCCATTCATGAATTATTACCTGGGTTACTCACTTCAACTAGAGGGTAAATTTGATGAAGCCGTGAAAGCATATACCGACTTTGAGACGTCTTATCGAAAGGCCGATAACTTCTCAAAATTTGTGAGTCAGCACAAGAATGAGTGCAAATTAGCGAAGACATCCATCTCCAATCCGATCAGAGCATGGGTAGATAACGTTGAGGAGGTGAATACAGAATTCGACGAAATTGCTCCTTCCATTTCAACGGATGGGGCGGAAATGATATTATCATCCAACCGACCTAACGGACACACACCAAATGCGGTTGGAGGTTATGATAAAGACATTTACAGTTCATCACTTTCAGACGGAAAATGGGCTAAACCAAAACCACTCAAAGGATCTGTTAATACCCCTTCAGAGGATGTTTCCAATAACTTGAGTTACGACGGAACAAAGATGCTGATCCACCGTGACGTAAACGGACAGCTCGATATTCTTGAGAGTCGTTTGGTCGGTACAGACTGGACTGCACCGGCAGGCATCCATTTCCAGATATCTTCCACCAAAGCCAATGAACGCTATGCTTCATACAGCCATGACGGTTGGAGCATCTATTTCGCCAGAGACAATGATACCCGCGAGAACGGATTTGACATCATGTATAGCGCGATGCAGAGCAAACTTCAAAAAGATTACATGGCCGCAACGATGATTTCGGCATGCAACTCGAAGTTCGATGATGGGCCTATCTACTGCCACATCGACGGTGAAACTATGTATCTGGCATCCCAGGGACATGAATCTATAGGCGGTTATGACATTTTTGTATCAAAGAAAGTTCAGGGACAGTGGACGAAGCCTGTTAATATGGGCTATCCCGTAAACACACCGTATGACGACTTTTTTTTCGCTTCAACCGCAAACGGAAAATTCGCTTACATCGCTTCGAACAGAGCAGGTGGAAAGGGATCATTTGATATTTACAAGGTCACTTTCTGGGGACCAGAAAAAGCACCGATCACCGGTGTTGAAGATTACCTGCTTGCTTCCCTCGCCTATCCGATCAAAGATGCACAAGTAGAAGGAACGGTTGAAGTAAACAAGAAATCCTTCACTGTCTTCAAAGGGATCACAATTGATGCCATGACGAAGAAACCGGTAGAAGCTGCTATCGAGATCACTGACAATGCAACAGGAAAAGTAATCGAAACATTTACAACGAACAGTGCAACAGGTAAGTTCATTATTACCCTGGCCTCAGGAAAAAATTACGGTATTGCAGTGAAGGCTGAAGGATATTTGTTCCACTCTGAAAACTTTGATATTCCCACCGGTGCAGCCGACAACTTCGTTAACAAAGTGATCGAATTGAAGAATATTGCCGTTGGTAGCAAGATCGCATTACGAAACATCTTCTTTGATACAGGTAAATCTACGCTTCGTCCAGAATCCAATGCGGAACTTGACCGCCTTGTGAAGTTGATGAAGGATGTTCCAAGTCTTAAGATCGAGATCTCCGGACACACTGATAATACCGGTTCTGCGACCTTAAATGAAACACTTTCTCAGTCCAGAGCGGAGGCAGTTGTTACGTATCTAACTTCCAAAGGGATCGCAGCAGCCAGAATGACAGCGAAAGGATATGGATCTTCAAAACCGATTGCAACGAATGCCACAGACGAAGGCAAACAGCAAAACAGAAGAACCGAATTTGAAATTAAGGCAAATTGAACATAAGGCGGGAATTACCCGCCTCTTTTTTTAAGTTATTTTTGAAACGTAAATAATCGAAATGAGCTCAGAATCCCAATCAGTCAAACTTAGATTCCTGGGAGGTGCAGGAACGGTTACCGGTTCAAAAACACTTATCGAATTCAACCAGATGCGGTACCTCGTGGATTGTGGATTGTTTCAGGGATTGAAAGAATTGCGCAATCTGAACTGGGATCCATTCCCGATCGATCCTTCGACCATCGATGCCGTGATCCTCACCCATGCTCACCTCGACCATTGCGGGTATCTGCCTGTACTGGTCAAGAATGGATTCAAAGGAGAAATCCACTGTACCCAACCTACCAAAGACCTTACAACTATCATTCTGATGGATTCGGCTAAGATCCAGGAAGAGGATGCCGCCAGAGCAAATAAGCACAACTACTCTAAACATCCGGTTGCCAAACCGCTCTACACAACAGATGATGTTTACAAAACGTTGAGGCTATTCGTTGAACATGATCTGCATGAATGGGTAATTCTTGACCCTGATGTTTCTTTTCAGTTCTTGAATGCCGGACATATTTTGGGATCTGCCTTTGCAGATATTCGGATCAGAGATAAGAAATTTCTGTTCTCAGGAGACATCGGAAGGACAAAACCAATGCTCCTATACCCGGCCAGTAAGGTTACGGAAGCCGACTATATCATTCTGGAATCCACCTATGGCGACCGCACTCATCCGGAGATCGATGTCAAGGAGGAGTTGTTGAAGGTTATTGATGAAACCTACGAGGACAGGGGAATTCTCATGATACCTTCATTCGCAGTAGAGCGTACGCAGGAGATCATTTACCTTCTCTATCAGCTGATCGAAGAAGAAAAAATGCCCCCAATGCCGATCTATCTTGATTCACCAATGGGTGTTGACTCCACCAATGTTTACGGTAACTACCAGGAATGGCAAAACATCACCAGATATGATCTTGAGAACATGTACGACAACGTGAGGTACGTGATGAGCTATGAAGAGTCTAAAGCAGTGGTCCTTGATAGCACGCCGAAGATCGTTCTGGCCGGAAGCGGTATGATCGAAGGTGGAAGAATTTTACATTACCTGAACAACCATATGGACAAGAAGAATAATACGCTTTTGTTCGTTGGTTATCAGGGTGAAGGAACCAGAGGACGTGCTATTCTTGAGGGAGCCACTGAAATTAAATTCTTCGGAGAATTCAAGGAAGTGAAGTGTAAGATAAAAGAACTGCCTTCCCTATCTGCACATGCCGACCAAAAAGAACTTATAGCGTGGCTTAAGCATTTTGAAAAGAAACCAAAGACGATCTTCCTGAATCATGGTGAGATGCATCAGTGCGACAATCTTAGGGTCCACATTGAGACCGAACTGGATTGGGAAGTAGAAATCCCACACATTAATTCTACCTTCATCATCGAAGACTGAGGTACACCATGAAACAGCATCTTGAATATTTCGGAAAACTACTAGGTGAACGCTGCCTGAGCGATCAGTCATCACTGGAAAACTATGGGCATGATGAAACTGAAGACCTGATTTTCCTACCTGAGGTGGTATTGAAACCGGAATCTGTAGAAGAGATCTCGGCCATAATGTCATATTGTTTCGAACACAGTATTGTGGTGACACCTGCAGGAGCGCGGACGGGACTGAGTGGAGGAGCCCTACCTGTGAAAGGAGGCGTGCTGTTGTCAATGGAAAAATTCAATCGAATCCTTCATATCGATGAGAAAAATCATCAGGTTACCACAGAACCCGGTGTGATCACTCAACTCCTTCAGGATGCCGTAAGGGAGAAAGGATTATTTTACCCCCCTGATCCGGCCAGCAAGGGAAGTTGCTTTATCGGAGGTAATGTTTCTGAAAATTCAGGTGGACCGAAGGCTGTAAAATACGGCGTAACGAAAGATTACGTGCTCAATCTTGAGGTAGTACTACCGAATGGAAGTGTAATCTGGACAGGTGCAAATGTGCTTAAGAATTCGACCGGATACAATCTTACTCAATTGATGGTTGGTTCAGAAGGTACGCTGGGAATTATTACTAAGATCGTATTAAGGCTGATCCCTCATCCTACACATGACCTACTCATGCTGGTTCCTTTCTTCGATGCCGAACAGGCTTGCGAGGCAGTTGCCGCCATTTTCAGAGCAGGGATTACACCTTCAGGGCTTGAGTTCATGGAACGGGATGCCCTTACCTGGACTCAGAAATTTACAGGAGACCATTCGATCAATGTGGCGGAAGATCATCAGGCTCATTTACTTATCGAAGTTGACGGGTTTGATCCGGAACTGCTGATGACAGAGTGTGAAAAGATCCTTGTTGTGCTTGAACAGTTTCATACAGATGAAATCCTTTTTGCTGAAACCGCTGCCCAAAAGAACGGACTTTGGTCGCTCAGAAGAAAAGTTGGAGAGGCTGTTAAATCGCAATCGGTATACAAGGAAGAAGACACTGTTGTTCCGCGGTATGAACTTCCTGCACTGCTTAAATGTGTAAAGGATACCGGAAAAAAGTACGGATTCCATTCGGTTTGTTACGGGCATGCCGGTGACGGAAACCTCCATGTAAATATCATTAAAGGCGATCTGTCAGATGAACAATGGCAGCATGAACTACCATCTGCCATTCGAGAGATCTTTACAGAAGTTATAAAATTGGGCGGTACACTCTCAGGTGAACATGGAATCGGATTGGTGCAAAAACCATTTATGGACATTGCGTTCCCGCAAGTCACCCTCGATCTCATGCGTGAAATCAAAAAAGTATTCGATCCGAAAGGGATCCTCAATCCGGGAAAGATCTTCTGATCAGTTATTCAGAAAATCAAGGTCTCCATTCTTCATCTTTCGGTATGCCGCCGCAAGATAGCCAAGCATTGTCCCCATCGATTCGAATGCTTTTTCAGTTGCTTCACTGATCTCTCTTCTCTGCAAGCGCATCAGCAGTTTCATGTAAAGCGCATGAAAAGCCACCTCAAGATCATTCCTGTCCTTCAGGTTTGAACGCTCCCGGAACTCTACAATATTCGGCAGGGCTATCTCATACATCTGCTTGTAACGCTGATCCGTCGTCATGTTCATCATGACATTATGCAGGTATGACAACTCAACCAGGATTTCCTTGATCTCGTGAAGATGCCCGGTTTTCTCAATACGCTGCAGCTTCATATCCCGAATCAATCCCGAGTACCACGCTTTGTATTCACCAACCAGTTTCTCATCCTGTAGTTGAGGAGTTACAAATTCATCCATGATCCTTTCAATATCGAGATCATAGGCACGGATCACATCCTCAATCTGGAACATGTAAAGGACATATTCCGCGATATTCTCCTGCAGTTTCTGGTGAGCGACGATCATTACTTCAATTCTTCTTCGATCTCTTTCTGTCGCTGATTGAGGTAGGCTACGAATTCTTTTGTCACATCCATCGCAGGAGTGATATAATTGATCTGACCGCCTTTACCATGAATAAGTAGCATGTCGATCTTGTTTTCTTCACTGAATTGTTTTCCGAGTACCGTGATCTTATTTGAGATCTCTTCCAGCTTCTTCATAGTCTCGTTTTCGATGGCACTACCTCGTTGCTGTTGGAATTGCATCAACTCGGCCTCCATCTGCTGAACCTTTTGTTGAACCTGAAGCATTTCATTCTGTGATAGCAATCCGCTTCTGGCGTCATTTTCCTTGCGGGCTACAAACTCCTGAAGCTCCTTGGTGCGTTTCTCCACTTCCTTCTGAAAAGCCAGCTGTTTCCTCGTTACCAGGCTATCCTGCTCACGATAGTAATTGAAGTATTTCTTGAGACTGTCGCTATCGTAATAAGCTATTTTAAGTTCTCCTACTTTTGCTGCCTCCACTTTGGGAACGGTATTTTCTTTCTCCTTTTTTTCTTTTCCACAGGAAACGATCAACGCGCCGGCGACAAGTATTGCGGCAATGTTAAAGTTAAGCTTCATTGATGTTGTTTTTAGTATTGAATGCCATTTCCCAATCGGAGCGCATTTCGATAAATCTTTTCAGGCAATTGGACAGTAGTTCGGTCGTTATCATCTTTTCCACTTCTCCCAACCCCATCACATCCGTTTCACCAATCTTGAATGTCTGTTCGAATTGCCCAAGTTCAATCTTGACAATATATTTCGAATTGTAATTGAAGATCTGGATCTTGTACCGATCGTGAGGGATTTCTTTTACCAATCGCATTGAGCAAAAATAATACTTTATTCGAACGTAAAGGGAAACAAAAAAGCACCTCCTCAAGGTGCCTTCAACATCAAAGTTCAATAAGATCAAATCGCAATAGCAATATCCGGCTCAACATATTCCCTGAACACGAAAGGAACTTTCACCATGTAAGCGTAGTCCTGTCCGACCTCATACATGTCTTCATCCGCCTCTCTGTACAACCATTCCACGTTCACGTCGTTTCCAGATTCTACAAGTTCATTCAGCTTGTAGAGCAAGAAAAGGATCCTCTTGGACGAGGAAATATTAAAGTACTCAAGATCGATCTTAACAACCGTCTTTTGATTAGGATGGATAAGGTATGATTCGAACCAGTTCAACACCGGTATCCAGAAATCATCGGGACTATCCGGAATGGACCTGCCCTTAATCTCCATGATACCTGATGACGCATCGAAATGGATCAGAGGTGTTTGTGGAGTGGAGTTCACAAAATAAGCTTCCATATTCTTACTTTATCATCTGCAATTTGCATATTTTTTTTGGCTGTCTATTGAAAAATTCTACCAATGCCCGATTTTGGCAGATGAATCAATTCATTCGCCTCACCAACGACCTCAATTTATTTAAAATGACCCTTTCATCGATTAAAATGCGGTTCTGAGGAAATATTCCGAGAGTTTTCCGATTGGCCTGTCAACTATATCACCGCAAATTTGTCCCCTCTTCTTCAACAAATCTTCGATAAGTCGCCGGTTATGCCACGCATAGGAACCAGCAAAATAAACAGTTCCATTCGTTGCAATCAATTTTGGAATAGTCAGCTCCAAAAAGAGGTCAATATTCTTTTCATGCAACTTTAGAATCTGAGGATTTAAAAAACCGGATACTGACTTCGACAACCCAGAAAGGAAACTCCTTCCTTCAGCACTGTATACTTTGTTTAACACCTCTCCTCTTTCACCGACCAGACCTTTCATTTTCAGATCAAGCGCCGATTCAAGTTCTTTATTCAGATAAGCGCCGATCAGAAGCTTACCAAAATAGAATCCACTACCTTCATCTCCCAGCAAATAACCTAAACCACCAACTAGTTCGGTCAACTGATAATCCCGAAATGATGCAGCTACGGAACCTGTCCCCATAATTGCCAGATTCCCTGTACCATTCGGAAGGAGTGCGAATGCTGCGGCATGAAGATCCGACGCCACCTTTACAGATGGAAATCCGAGTTTTTTAAAATAAGTTCGCAATTTTTCTGCTACATCAGAATGAAGGCAACCGGCGCCGAAGAAGTGCAGCTCATACCCCCTGAGATGAGCCTTTTCCGTCCAGAATAACCGATCCTCTTCAGAGGGTTCTTCTGCAACATACAGAGGATGCAAAGACCTTCCCTGAAAAAAGGTCCGTTCACCATTCGTATCGATCGCACACCAATCCGTGCATGTTCCTCCACTATCTGCAATCAGAAGAGCTTTCATACAAACAAAAATAATAGAATGCCTGTGCCGTGTTCAATATTCAGCAATAATTCACAACTGATCAGACACGATTTGTATGTTTGCACATGGAACTTTCCGAAAGATATCGGATCATTAAAGAACTTGGGGATCAGAGGATCCGGAAATTCGGACGCGTATTCCTGGTTGAAAACCGAAAATCGGGAAAAAAGTTCGTTCTGAAGCACACCTCTTTTTCAGGACTCGATCAACACATTATAGATCGTATTTGTAATGAACATCATTTTTCATTTGATCTTCCGGGCTTACCTCACATCGAAGAAAGTAATCAGACTTCGGAAGAAAGCATACTGATCCTGGATTATCAGGAAGGAGAAACATTGGATAAATTCTGGAGCAAAGTACCTGCCTGCGAAAGACTGACGGTATTGAAAATAATTTTGAGATCCCTCTGTCCACTTTTTGAGTTCCTACGTGTCCAACAGATCGTTCACTGCGACATTAAACCATCGAACATACTCGTTCATGGGACAGCAGAGACAATAACAGTTTCTCTTATTGATTTCGGCTTGGCTTATGACCGAACACATAATGACTATTCGACTCGAAAGATCCTTTTCCCGCTGGGATATGCTGCACCTGAACTTGTTTTGAACCGTTTGGAGTGTGTCGATCATACCACTGACCTTTTCGCTCTGGGTGTTGTAATCTGGCGACTCTTCGCCGGAAAGCTTCCTCTAACCCATCCGAATCCCAGTATATTTACTAATCTTCAGATCACGCATCCGCTGCCTGAACATGAATCCATTTCCGGGAAATGGCATCAGGTTCTTCTCAAAATGAGTCATAAACACAGCTTCTTTACTTCACCGAATCTAATGTCACCTGAAGATGTTCGAATCGCACTATTAGAAGCAAAAAAGCAGCGTTATCAAACGCTGCCTGAAGTTCTTGAAGTTCTGAATGCGCTAAAAAAAGAGCGTTCCTGGATCAGTAGAGTTCTTTTCGGAAGCCTAGACCAAAATTGAAGAGCAACGGACTGTAAAGATTTGTGCTCGATGCCGTAGAATTGCTCGGCTGTGACAAAAGCATATATGAGAAATTCACATCCAGATACAACGAGCCAACACCTGCGAAAGTATACTTTAGACCGCCTCCTAATCCTACACCAATATTGAAGATCGCACCTTTTGACAATTCGGTTGAAGGCAGGGCGTACTTCACTTCATCAAACGGATCATAATTTCGCTTAACGGTATTGAAAATAACTGAGAAATTAGATCCTCCGTATGCACCAAAACCGGCATCATATCCTTCACCGATGTAGTAACGCGACCCGCCCTCGATCACCATATAGTTCATCTGGGGAGTATAATTTACGATCTGCTGATAAGGAACGGTAGTCGTTTCTCTAGCAGTGACGTACGTGTAATTGGTCGTACTCAATTCATCTCTGTTAGGCAAATAACCTGAGAACCTGCCATAAAACGAAACTTGATCATCTCTTGGGATTTCAACTCCAAAGTGCATCCCGGCGTACATTTTCGGAACACCAAAAGCCTTTAGAGTGTTCAACCCGCCTGACAATCCAACCTGAGCAACTGCATAGAGTCCATGAAGACATACAGCAAGTAATATAAACTTTCTCATACTTTTAACCATTTTGGTTGAGCGATCACTACCCTATCAAAAACCGGGCAATCTTTTCGATGTGCTCCCGGCAGATAGCCGGTACTCATCAGAAATTCGTTCACTATCTCTTTACCGACAAATTTAAACCTTCTTTTGAACAATTTGACCCATTCCTCCAAGCTTGTTGCACTTTGACTATCCAGCCAATGCCTGAAAGACCCAAATTCTTCTTTCAAAAGGATGATCTCTCTCGCGTTGTGAATCACTGCCTGGATCTTTAACCGATTACGAATGATCCCTTTGTCGAGCAACAATTGTTCGATCTTTTCTTCATTGTAAACCGCAATAATAAAAGGATCAAAACCATCAAAAGCCTCTCTGAAGTTGTTCTGTTTCTTCAGGATCGTTTCCCAGGAGAGCCCCGCTTGACTGATCTCCAGAATTAATCTTCCGAACAATTCCACATCGCTCTCGATCGGAAATCCATAATGTTGATCGTGATAGATGCGGTGCACGTCACGTTCGGGTCTA
>Ga0315904_10004169_pt1 | contig 20806 bp, 15 predicted proteins | sample LakEriMetagenome_6_FD_203529 | JGI IMG/M metagenome (GOLD analysis project Ga0315904, IMG submission 203529) | Freshwater fungal communities from buoy surface, Lake Erie, Ohio, United States - Buoy 12 MA120 | ecosystem: Environmental > Aquatic > Freshwater > Lake | place: USA: Lake Erie, Ohio...
CGAGTTCTCCGCGGAGGACTTCCCAAGTCGCTTCGTTGTGAACCGTCAGATAGGCCATTCCACCGGGACGCAGAACGCGACGCAACTCGGCCAGCCACGCGGTCTCGAAGGTATCGATATGGGTAAACACTGAAAACGCAGTGACGACATCAAAGTAATTGTCTGGGATCGGCAGGGTCGGAAGGGTATGGTTGAAAATCGGTTTTACCTGCTGCGGAAGATGCTCGTAGAGCCAGCGGACGTGTCGCTGATTGATATCGCTTCCCCAGACCTCGGCGATGTCGGTTTGAGCGGCAAAGTGACGGAGTACCCGCCCCGAAGCACAACCAAAGTCAAAATAGCGCTGGATTTCCACTCCCAGTTGCCGGGCAGCCTGACTGACTTTCAGGAAATCCGCCAAACCCGAGGACCAATACTGGACGTCGAGGCCGGGTGAGTAGCCCTCTCGGTCCTCCGGCGAGGGGATCGGCCACGAGTCGCGGGCAGCCAGTTGACGCAGGTCGGCTCCGGCGAGGAGTGCCGGTGTAACCGCTCGAGACTGTTGCACAAATTCTTCGTCGCTCCGCTGGCTGACCGGCGGGAGGTTAAAAAACGGAGCTGTGTCGAGCGTGTTGCGCGAGAGGTCGTCTTCCCAAGGCTCTGGTCTCATGCGGGCTTCGATTTGCTCAACGGAGCGGCTCAATCGCTGCAACAGCTGGGCCTCGTTTTGTTCCGACTTGCTCATGTTGAAGACCATCCTGTTGCAACTCCTGCAGCGACCGCCCTGATTTCAAACAGCCCGAATTCTGGATCCGAAACGAAGTCTTGCCAAGATTGATTCGGCCGAGTTCAAAATCCGGCCGCCTGACCGTCTTTGCGCGACTCCGAGGCGCCATAATAGACATCATTTTTCGGATCGTAGCGAATGGCCTGATAGCCGCCGTAGTTCCCGACCTCGAAGCCCACCTTGTGACCGCGGCCCAGCAATTCCCGAATCGTGGCGTACTCAAAACCAGACTCGAGGACGACATTGCCGCCGTCCGTCATCCGTTCGCCGGTCGGCTCGGAACTGCCGTTGTGGAGAATTCGCGGTGCATCCCCCGCCTCCTGAATATTCATCCCGAAATCGACAATGTTGAGGATGATTTGAACATGCCCTTGGGGTTGCGTGGCGCCTCCCATCACGCCAAAGCTCAGGAATGGCTGGTCGTCTTTCGTGACAAACGCGGGGATGATTGTATGGAAGGGACGCTTGCCAGGCGCGTAGGTATTGAAACGCCCCGGCGTCATGTCAAACATCTCACCACGGTCCTGGAGACAAAAACCAAGTCCATCCGGGCAGAGACCGGACCCGAACCCGCGATAGTTGCTCTGAATCAGCGAGACCATGTTGCGGTCCTGGTCAGCCACAGTCAGGTAGATCGTGTCGCCGTCTTCCAAAGCCGGGTTCCCCGCAGCCACGCGCTGTGCGGCTCGCCCCCCGATCAATTGACTGCGTTGACGGAGGTAAGTGTCGGAGATCAACTCGGCAACCGGCAAGCGATGAAACTCCGGGTCAGCGTAGAATTTGGCCCGATCCTCAAAGGCCAACTTTTTCGCTTCGACAAACCAGTGCAAATGACTGGGGCTGCCGAAGCCCGCTGCTTTGAGGTCGAACGCCTTGAGCATCCCGAGCATTTGCAGTGCGGCGATTCCCTGTCCGTTGGGCGGTAACTCCCAGACTTTGTAGCCGCGATAATCGACCGAGACGGGATCGACCCATTCCGAGCGGTGGCTCGCCAAGTCCTCATAGCTGAGGTAACCACCGACGCGTTTCATGAAGGCGTCGATCTGCTTCGCCGTTTCGCCCCGATAAAACTCGTCCCGCCCATTCCGAGCGATTTTCTCCAGCGTCTCCGCGAGGGCGGGATTTCGGAACAACTCGCCTTTTCGCGGCGCCTTGCCTCCCGGCAGAAACGTGTCGGCAAATCCTGGATACCGCGCCAGCCCACCGCTCCGCTCCCAGTAATGGGCGATCAGTTCGGAAACGGGAAAGCCCTCCCGCGCGTAGTCGATTGCGGGCTGCAACACCTGCTCCATCGAAACTCTGCCAAAGCGGCCATGCAGTTCAAACCAGCCGTCCACACAACCAGGTACCGAAACGGGCAAGGGCCCCAACGATGGGATCAGCTCCCGATTTTGTTTGGCCAGTTCGGCTTTGAGCTGTTCATAACTGAGCGACTTGGGCGAGCGGCCACTGGCATTCAGCCCATAGAGGCGTTGCTCTTTTTGAATCCAGACGATCGCAAACAAGTCGCCACCGATGCCATTGCCCGTTGGCTCCATCAATCCCAGGGCGGCATTGGCAGCAATCGCAGCGTCAACGGCGTTACCTCCACGCCGCATCACATCGAGCGCGACTTGAGTCGCCAGCGGCTGGCTGGTCGCAGCCATGCAATGCTTGGCGATCACCTCGGAGCGGGTTGCAAATCCCAGCCCCGTGATCCGGTCCTGACCGGACAGCCCGAAGGTCCAACCAAAGGCCAGCAACAAGTAGACGATAATCCGAGCCATTCATACCACTCCGAAAGAAATCGTTGCCGGCAACCAATCCCGATGCTAATTCCGGGGGCGAACCCAAACGTCAACTTTTGGACGCATTTCCGCGGCAAGCCGCCGAAACTCAGCTTCCATGACGACCCGATAAACCTCATCTCGCACGTCGCCAAACTGAAGCTTGCCCGGTCGAACTTCCAGACACTTGATCAGGTGCACCCCGAATTTCGAAGCCAGCGGAGCCGAAATTTCACCCTCAATCAAAGCGAAAGCAGTCCGAGAAAACTCCTCAGGCATCGGCTCCTGGCGGCGAATCCAACCGAGGTCGCCATCCCGCTCGCGACTGGGCGAGATGGAATGACCGCGCACAGCAGAGTTCCAGTCGAGTTCTCCGCGCCTCAGCCGCTGGGCGAGTTGCTCGGCCCTGGCCAGCCCATCGGTCTGCGCTTCGGCAGGTTCGGCGGGAAGCAGGATCTGAGCGACATGAAGTTCCGTTCCGTCAAAATCTCGCGAATGAGCCCGATACTCCTGCTCGAGCCGTTCTGCGGTCAACGTCCGGGCGAGGTATTTCTTCCACGCAAGTTCCCAATCCATGTCATTCCGCAACTCCTCCTCGGAAAGGTTGCTGGCATCGAGGTGATCATTCAGCGTCTTTCCAACTCGTTGGAGTTGGGCGCGCAGTTCGTCCCGTTTCCATTCCAGTTCGGTCGGCGTCGAGCCGAGTCCCGCAAGGCGCAGCGATGCCAACACCAGCTGCCGTTTGATCAGATGCTCAGCAGCCGCCGCGCGCGCTGGCGGCTGCTGCTCTTTCGCCAGCGGCCAGCCCGGAACCGTTCGCTGGAGATACGCTTCGACCCGAACTTCACGAATTTCGAATCCGTCCACACGGGCAGCGATGAGGGAGTTGTCCGCGGTCTGGCTGAAAGCCCCTCTCGCTGAAATCAGCGCCAGCAGGACGGGCACCAGGAAAAAAGCCAGCGAATTCCCCGAGTCGATCGAAAGCTTCACGGCAGCTTGATCCCCTTGAGCTGAAACGGGATTTGGACTTTGACGATCGCGGCTGGCGTGCGGTAAACCAATTTGGCATCCGCTGGGTACTCTGGAAAAAAGTACATGACCCCCAGCCGGGCGTTCTCCTGCTGATAGGTTTCCGTGCCGATGGAATCAATGCGTCGACCGTCAGCGGTTTGCAGAAAGCACTCGTTCTGGTAGGCCCAGCTTTGATGGGATTCGAGTGCATTGTTTTCTTCCGAAAAACTGAGTGCGAGTCGCGCCCCGTAAAGATCGTCCATTTTCAGCAAGCCGTCGTAAGTTACCGTCGCTCCCCCCTTGGTTTGACGTGTGTCGGGAGGGACAGTCCCAATCCCCCGAAACTCAAAATTCTCAATCCTGCCCGGAAGCACGGCTGAACAGACGCCGGAAAGCGACTTGATTTCCTCGATCTGCCGGTCGAGCAGCGGTTGCTCCAAATTGAACTCCAACTCGGGAATCTCCGGCTGGACCATCCCGTAGAAGACCGTTTCGCTGTTCGCCAATTCCCAAGTCTTGTCGTATTCGTCGACGATCTTCAGCGAGGCTTGAGGGATGTCGATGGAGATTGGCCTCAGGCGGGGCTCCCAGCGAATTACCAAGCCGAATGTCATCCGGCTCAATTCGGGATTAAGAAAATTCCGCGTGGCATCAATCCGTGTCAGTTCGCACCACAGCACATTGGCAACCGCGCTCGGAGGCACGTTACCAGCACCTGGAGCAATTGGCCCCTGCTCGACGAGCGACAAGCTTTGCGGCTGACCTCCATAAGGGTCGACTCTCAGCGGGTAGGCCGAGAGGATTTGGCTCAGGGCATTCCAGAACTCGACGGGCTGGTCTTGCCAGACGTGTTCCCGTTGGAGCAATTCCGCCGGGACGTTTGCTTCGATTACATTCCCGGTCTGTTTTTGAATGGCGGACAAAGCCTGAGCAAGCGTCAGCTTTCCGCCAAGCTGCACCTTCGACGGGTTGCTCACCGCAATCACCGCCAGGCGCTCTAACTCAACCCGGATCCGTTGCAGTCGCTGCTGAAGGTCGCTGGACTGACTATCCGAGACTGGTGAGAGGTGGTCGAGGACTGGCAGGCCCCACTCAGTTAACTTTTGCTCCGCCGCATCGCGCTCGGGGATGCTCTGCGAGCCGAGTTTCTCCTCCAACTTGAGCACTGCCTCACTCAGTTCCAGCGGGTCAGTGGGCGCCACCTCCTGCGCCGCAAGGCAGCAGGGGAACCAGAGGCAGAAAAACAGGGTGATGGCGCGCATCGGAGAAAGCTCTTTGGAAAAGGCCAAGACTGTTTCCAGCGACCAGCGATACCGGTCGTGCAGGTTGCGACAGATCTGCGTTCCGAGATTATCAGGGCGAAAGGCCCGAGAATCCACACCGGTCGGTGGATTGCCGGCCATGCGACCTAGAGTTTTTCAGGGACACTTTCCCCTCTTGCCGAGACTTTTTGGGCCTTTCCGAGCTACCTCCATGCTGCCAAGATTGCTTTTCGTCGGACTGACATTACTGGGCCTGACTATCCAAGCTGCCTCAGGCCAAAGTGGCGTCGAGAAACTGCAGACCGTGCAGTTTTCGCGGGGAACGAAGCAGTATACGGGAGCCCTGCTGGCAGAGGACGCTGATAACTATGTGTTGCTGCAACGCGATGGGCGGATGAAGGTGGTGGCGCGGGAGGGAAGTTCCGCACCCAATCTGGTCGCAGCCAGATTCACGCCGTTCACCGCGCAAACCATTGCCGATGGCTTACGGGAAGAATTTGGCCGAGCCTATGAAGTCTCGCATGTCGGAAACTATCTGGTCGTCCACCCACCGGGCAAGTCGCGGGAGTGCGCTTTGCCATTTGAGGAGCAGTTTATCCGGTCACAGCAATACTTCCATCTGCGGGGGGTCGCGACGAGCAGTCCCGATTTCCCGCTGGTTGCTGTCGTGCTCAATACGCGGACGGAGTTCGACCGTTTTCTGCAGAAGTACCAACCGGAAAACCACAGTCCGCATGTCGTCGGCTACTACTCCCCCCGCAGCAATCGGACCATTACTTACGACCAGAGCGACGCCGGCCGGGGCGAGGAGACCTTTTCGACACTGGTCCACGAAGCGACTCACCAAATCGCTTTCAACACCGGGATCCACAGCCGCTTCGCTCCGATGCCACGCTGGTTTACCGAGGGCTTGGCGACCATGTTTGAAGCTCCCGGAATCCACAACGGGGCAGCGTACCCCGGGCTCAAACAAAGAGTGAACCGGGATTGGCTGGCTTACCTGAAAAAGCAGGCCAAGAAAGGCCAGACTTCGGGTGTGCTGCCGGAACTGATTAGCTCTGATGAGTTGTTCCGAAGCTCTCCCCAAAAGGCCTATGGCTATGCCTGGGGGCTGACCTTTTTTCTCGCCGAACTGCATCCGGAAAAATACGCGCAGTACGTCAAACGGGTTGGCGGTCGGGGCGAATTCCGGGAATACGGATCACAGCAGCGCACAGAGGACTTTGTGCGAGTATTCGGAAGCGACCTCGTCGATTTGGAAGCCCGAATGCTTCGCTATCTGGCAGATTTCAAGTGAGCCACCGATTCCAGTCCGGAACGGGCTCAAGCTCGCGGTAGTTCCACAGCGCACGGCGTCCCCACAGCGAACGAGCCACGGCCTAAACCGGCTTGCCGAAAGTGGCGTCAGCCAAGGTCGCAAGTTCTGCAACTACTGCGTTCGCCGCTGCCATCCAGTCAAGTCGGCTCAGGTGTCAAGTCGGCTCAGGTGTCAAGTCGGCTCAGGTGTCAGGCGTCGACAACCTCGTGCCGGACAGCCCAAACCGCGGCTTGAGTCCGGTCCGTGACGTCGAGTTTCCTCAGAATGTTTTGCACGTGTTCCTTGGCCGTTTCCACGCTGATCCCCAAGGCGCGACCAATCTCCCGATTGCTCAGGCCGATGGCGATGTGCTGGAGAACCTGCCATTCGCGTTTGGTCAACGGAATCTCGTTGCTCACATTCTGCCGCGGGCGTCGCAGCCGGGCCTTGGTTTCCAGCATCAGGCTTTCGGGATTTGGCTGATCGCCACGGACGGCCCGCTCAATGGCCTCGAACAGATTCGGCACCGGGCTTGTTTTGGCAACAAAGTCAAACACGCCAATCGAGAGGGATTTGGCAACGCTCAGCTGGTCGGCATGTCCCGAAAAAACGATCACTCGTTTAACCCAAGGCTCTTGCCGCTTTCCCTCAAGCAGGTCCAGCAGGCTTTCCTTGCCCACCCGAAGCTCACACACAATCGCCTCACCGGCCTTGAGTTCGGGTCCTTTTTCCAAAACTTCAGCAAGCGTCTTGCGAACAATAAAACTTCCCGACCAACCGGAGCGTTCAGCAGCTGCGGTCAAGCCCTCGTAGACAACCGGCTGGTCGTCTACCAAATAGATTCGAATTTTCATCTCACCATTTGCCCCACATTTAGAATTGGCGACGACTCGAAGCAGCCAATTCCCGATTCCATCTTCGCCGGAGCACGGAGAACCCGCCCCGGAACAACCCGCAAACACACGATCGTTGCGCCCCCAAAAAAGATGGGCTGATTAGAGATATGAACAGATCGAGGCGGGCACCGGAGTCTTGATACAGAGTACGAACCAATCTTCCCTGCCCGTCTGGCAACCAAAGGTCTTGCCCATCCGGATTCCAACCTGCTCCGTTCTCACTTGCCAAACGTGAGTCACATGTCCGGACTCGCTCTGCCGGTCCGAATTTGCCGAACCCTCAGAGGTCAGCAATCGGTACCGTGGAAATGGAGAGCGTTGGCAAGTCCAACCGCGGCGGCTTGTAGAGAGACTGGGGAAGACCCGAATGGATCGAGCTTCCGTGCCAGCCTGCCCCAAAGTCGGCAGCGACCCGGAAAAGTCAGGTATTCAAACAGAGACGACGGTTCGTGGCTGTCAAAGCAGCTCAGTCAAAAAAGCCGCAGCACCGATCGATTTCGGGAGCAACTTCCGAGCCTGGCGCAACAGGACGGCACACGGTGAGTCACGTCCCACAACTCCCGGAGAGACGAGTGAAGCTGTGGTTGGATTCCCTGATTTCCCGCGACTGCCGCGGCGTCAAACCGATTCAGAGGAAAGCAGCGGTTGTAGCGGACCTGACGATTGTCAGGGACGCTCCCGGCTTTCGACCGCTCAGTGGGACGCGGAAGCCTGTCAGAAATTTGCGGAGGATCGCAACGTGACCTACATATTCTACAACACTCCGTGGAGTTTTGGAAACAAGGCACTCTGGGCTCAAGTAAAAAATGAAACGCAAATCGCCCATCTCGCTCCTCTTGGTCGACGACGACCGCCACCTGCTTGACTCGATGGGCCAATGGCTCAGCGAGCAAGGCTTCCAGGTCGGGTTGGCCAGCAATGGAGCTCAGGCCTTGGACCTGCTTGCCAGCCATTCATTCACGCTGGCTTTGGTCGACATCCGACTGGGCGAAGAAGATGGCTTCAGCCTGCTGCAGCAATGCCGTCAGAAATACCCCCAAACCAACGTCGTAATGATGACTGGTTACGCAGGTCCGGACACGGGAGTCGAAGCGCTCCGGGCCGGGGCTTTTGACTTATTAACCAAGCCCTTGATCGATGAGGAATTGCTGCTGGCGATCAATCGGGCCGTCACCCAACAACAGGTTTTGACGGAGAACCAGCATCTCAAACGCCAGTTGGACCAGCAATTCGGTTTGGAGAATGTGATTGGCCGCGACCCGCGGATGAAACGGGTGTTCGAGATGGTTGATTCGGTTGCCCCGACCCGCTCGACCATCCTGATCACGGGACAAAGCGGCACGGGTAAATCCCTGCTTGCCCGGGCCATTCATCGGCGCTCCGAGAGGCGAAATGGCCCCTTCATCGAGGTAGCCTGCGGAGCACTTCCGGAGAACCTTCTGGAGAGCGAATTGTTCGGCCACGTCGCCGGCTCGTTCACCGGTGCGACCGGCAACAAGGAGGGTAAATTCAAATTGGCCGATGGCGGGACCCTGTTCCTCGACGAAATCGGGACAGCATCTCCCAGCCTGCAAGTCAAACTGCTTCGCGTGTTGCAGGAGTTCGAGTTCGAGCAGGTGGGCGGAACCAAAACGATCAAGGTGAATACGCGGGTCATCCTCGCCACCAATGAGGAGCTGGCCGATGCCGTCGCCGCGGGTCGCTTCCGCCAAGACCTGTATTACCGAATCAACGTGATCAACCTGCAATTGCCCGGCCTGAAAGATCGAACCAGCGACATTCCGGCTCTGGCCGAACATTTCCTTCGCCAAAACTGCGCTGAAACGGGACGGAAGCTGGAAGGTTTCGAACCTGCTGCGCTGGACGCCTTACAGCAGTACAGCTGGCCGGGCAACATTCGCGAACTGCAGAATGTAATCGAGCGGGCCGTTTTGCTCGGACGCGGTCCGCGAGTCACTCTGGAAGACCTTCCGCCGCATGTGATTCAAGCCAGCCCGTCGCTCCCGCTGCTGCAAGCGCGGGTGACTGGCCGGCAGACCCTGAAGGAAGCGCTGGAGGGGCCGGAGCGACAAATCATCCTGCAAGTCTTGCGGGAGAACAATTGGAATCGGAATCTGACCGCCGATCAGTTGGGAGTCAATCGGACCACGCTCTACAAGAAAATGCGCCGCTTGGGGCTCGACCAACCCCAGACCTGAGCAACCTCGAAGACACGCCCGGTTACCGCCGGCCAGTCCGGCGGATCCCCCGCAGCGTCGTGAGCACCTGCTCGAGATTGAACGGTTTGGGGATCACCTTCAGCCGGTGCTGGTGAACGAGCACTTGCTGATCATGGCTCATGTCGACGCCACCTGTAATCAGCATGAACTCCGGAGGTCGCGGCAGCTTCTTGACCTCCTCGAACAACTGGAATCCACTCAGCCCCGGCATTTTGATGTCGGACAGGACGAGGTCGTATGGGTTGCGACGGAGAATATCCAAAGCGTCAAATCCATTGGCCGCCACGGCAACCTGAGCACTCTGCGAGGTGAGAATCCGCTGGAGGATAAGGCGAATATCTTCCTCGTCGTCGACCACCAGGACCGAGAGCCCCTGCAGGTTTTCCGAGCCGGCGGCGCGCGTCTCCGCTCCGCCGTGCAGGTCGCCACCAATCATGACCTGCGGGAAATCCACCCTGAATTCCGTTCCCAAGCCCAGTTCCGAGCGGACTTGGATGCGGGCCTGATGGTCCTTGAGAATATTGCTGACAATCGCCAAGCCGATCCCTGTCCCGCGATTGCCCAACCCCTTGGTGGTAAAAAACGGCTCGAAGATTTTCTCCCGCTGGTCCTCTGGAATCCCGCAACCATTGTCGCGGACAACGAATCCGAGTTGTGAACTGGACCGGAACGTCTCCACGGTTACCCGACGATCAGACTTGGACTCGGTTGCGTCCTTGGCGTTCATCATCAGGTTTACCAGGACCTGCTGCACCCGATTGCGATGTCCGGAGATTTGCCCACTGACTGCCGGGCCGACCAACTCCAGTTCAACCCCCTCTTTGGCAAAAATGTCCCGGAGCATCAGCAGCGTTTCCTCAACCAGCAGTTGCAGCTGAAAATGAGAGATGCTCTCGTCATCCGAACGCGAAAAGGTCTTCAGTCCACCGACGATCGTGGCGATTCGATTGACGCTCCGTTCGATCTTCTCAAATCCCTTGCGCAACTCGGGATCCTCGATTCGCCGCTCCTTGAGATAGAGGTCGAGCACGTAAAGCTGACCAGAAATGATCGACAGTGGATTGTTGATCTCATGGCCCACTCCGGCAGCCAGCTGACCAATTGATGCCAAACGGTCATTGTGCAGCGTGAGCCGGACTTGCGCATCGAGCTGGTCCTGAATCAGCTTGGCGTGAATCACTTCGCCGACAACCTGAAAGTAAGGCTCCAACTGCTGATAAAGCTGGTCGTTATAGCCGGCAGGCCGATTGGCGACTCCAGCCATGGCAATGAAACGGCCGGAATAGTAGATCGGGATTCCCATGAAGGCCCGCAGTGGAGGATGTCCCGGAGGAATCCCGGCCGCAGCCGGATGGTTGGGCGGGTCATTCGTCAACAGCGGCCTTCCCGTCCGGATGACCGCTCCAAACAAGGTATCCAGGTTCTTGAAAACCAAACCCTTGGGAGCATTCTCGTCAAAAAAACGCTTCGTCTCCGCATCCCAGGAGATATCCGTCAACCAATAGGTCTTGAGGAATTTCCCAGTATCCCCGTCCAGAATCTGACCGATGAAGCCATACTCGCTGCCGGTCAGCAGCAGGATTTTATCCAGCAGGTACTGGAAGAAATTGGTCTGCTCGGAAGCATGCTCAATGTACCGTGCGCGCAGCTCTGAAATCTCTTCACCCAAGACTTGCTGCAACTTGTCAACAGTGATATCCCGATGCGTGCCCACCATCCGCAAAGGTTGGCCAACCTCATCCCAGGCTATCACCCAGGCCTCGCACCGCAGCCAAATCGGCTGGCCCGAGGCATGCTGAAAGCGAAGGTCCAAGCGGAAGGGAATTTCCCCACCAGAGTCGATGTGGGCCCTTAACCCCTCGGCAATCAATCGCTGCTCGTCAGCGTGAAGAAATTGACACCATTGGCCCGGTTCCTCAGACGAATCAGCGGGAATCGGCTGGCCCAGCAGCTTCCAAAAGCGTGGTGACAGGTATTCCCGGTTTTCCCGCAGATTCCTGACCCAATAACTTTCGCATACCCGGTCCAAGACGAATTCCAGGTCAGACTCACTGCCCTGCGGAAATCGTCCGCCCCGAGTTGCTTGTGAATGAGGACTCATCAGCCTAACCTGACAGATTCTTGTTGCCGTTTCCGCTGCTCAAAACGGAGAACTGGGTGGTAGCTCTCCGCCGTCTTGAGCCCATCCGAAAACCCGTGCTCAGACCGCAATAACAGTTTATCCGAAACGTCGGATAACTTCCCCGGGTGAACATGGCGTCCACCCACCCCGCGCGGAGACCAGATGCGGCAATCGCAGAGCCCTCTTGGTTTTGCAATCGCAGAGCCCTCTTGGTTTTGCAATCGCAGAGCCCGCTTGGTTTTGCAATCGCAGAGCCCGCTTGGTTTTACCGCAGAGCCCGCTTGGTTTTACCGCAGAGCCCGCTTGGTTTTACCGCAGAGCCCGCTTGGTTTTACCGCCGCCTTAGCGATGCTGGTCGACTAAGACCGGATTCCCATCCGGATCGAGCAGCAGAAAACTGGCGGGCCCCTGGCCCCCTTCATCAGCCTCCTGCAGGAACCCCATTCCGCGGGACTTCAGTTCCCGTTGCAATTCGCGAATGTCAGTAAAGGACTCAGTCGGCTGCGCTGCCTGATCCCATCCGGGATTAAAGGTCAGCATGTTCTTTTCGAACATCCCCTGGAATAGCCCAAGAACGCAATTCCCGTTGCGCATGATTAACCAATGCTGGCCGGGATCACCGTGAAAAACGCGAAAGCCCAATTGCTCGTAAAAGGCTTGGGAGGCAATCAGGTCCTTTACCGCCAAGCTGACCGAAAACGCGCCCAGTTCCATCGCTCAGTCCCTCATTCCAGCAAGTCCCGCTTTTTGGCCGACGCCGCGCGTCGCCAGAGTAGCAAGCAGCTTAACCGGAAACCGAGCCCTGTCGAGCCAAGCCCCCACCGCAGCTTCTGCGGCCACGCCGGCGTGGAGCGGTTGCCGGCGCCCCTTTTTCGCTGTCCAGAGCTATCGCCGAGGCGGCGCCGCGGAGATCGCACGGTCAGGCGAGCGATTGCTTACGGGCAAAGACATAGATTGCCGGCGCCGCAAACCACTGGACGGCGGGATGGGTGACCAGCGGCAGCAGCTTTTGAACTTTGCTCGTGCCGTATTTGAAACGCAGGTATTCATCAGTAACCCAGTCGCGCTCGGGAAAGTGCGAGCTCAGCATTTGGTCCAGTTCCCCACGGCTGAATCCGGCATGAGCGCCCAATTCATTTCGAAAGCGCCCTGTCATCCGGTCTTTCCAGTCGCGCAGATTGTCCCCCAATTTGTTCATCCAGGTCGCCTCCCACTCTGATTGCTGGTGAGCTCCAATCGAGCTGACCAATCGCTGGCGGTTGGGGGTCCCGACAAACAACCACCCGCCGGGACGCAAGACCCGATGCAACTCTGCGAGGCTTGCCGCCGGGCGATCAACGTGCTCGATCACGTGATGGTAGAAAATGGCGTCAAAGGTCGCTGCGTTAAATGGCAACTCGCAAACGCTGGCGACCTGAAAGTGAACCGGGGAGCTTCCTTTTAACTCGCTCCCGACAAAATCCTCGACGTCCACTGCCTCGACGCGAGCCTGCAGTTGCTGCGCGATCGCCACCGCCTCGTGCCCCGCGCCGCATCCGGCGATGAGAATGTTCCAGGGCTTGGGAACCAACCCGTTGCGACTCGCGATTTGCTCGCAGAAAAACCGGGCTCCCGCATGGCTCTCAATCGATACGGCAGGATTTCCATCGGTCGGAAGGCCGGCATTCACCAGCGGCACGACAACTGGAGCATGAAAGACAGCGTTGACCGCGGGGGAAACTGGGTCGAGTGACATGGAATGCAATCCGGAAATGACGATAATCCTGACCTCAGGCAATAAACCTGCTCAACTCTAGGTTGCACTCCCAAAACATTGCGTCCCTGTGACTGGAGCCCTCCAATGGGGCAGGTCAAGGATTCCGAATCTGACGTTTTTCCGGACTCTCCCGCGCCGGCTCCGCGACACCTCTCGCCCGAACCGAAGGGACAGTTGAGGAATCGGAACTCGCGCCCGGTTGCAACCCCGGTGTTTCCTGCCCGCACTCCTTTCTCAGGGAACTTGGCTGGACCATGACCAAACACAAGTTTCCCCAGATCGTCGTCCTGACTGGTGCAGGCGTGAGCGCTGAATCGGGGCTTCCCACATTCCGCGGCACGGGGGGACTCTGGCAAGGTTATCGGGTCGAGGAAGTCGCTAATCCAGCCGCCTTTCGCAGGCACCCCGAACTGGTGCACGACTTCTATAACTGGCGACGCAAAGCGCTGCTGGACCCGCGCGTGCAACCAAATCCGGCGCATCGGGCTCTGGCCGAGCTGCAGCAGCTGGTCGGACCGGAGCATTTTTATCTGGTAACCCAGAACGTCGATGACCTGCATGAGCGGGCTGGTGCCAAGCAAGTCCACCATCTGCACGGCGAGTTGCTGAAGGTGCGCTGTTCCGAAACTGGCGAAGTTTGGCCCTGGGTCACCGATCTGCATGTCGAGACACCGCACCCCAGCCGCCCGGAACTGCGCGGCACGCTGCGGCCTCACATCGTCTGGTTCGGCGAACAGCCGCTGAAACTGACCGAAGTCTATCGCCACCTGCAGCAGTGTGGCCTGTTCATCGCCATCGGGACCTCGGGCAATGTCTACCCCGCTGCGGGCTTTGTCCAAGCCACGCCGCCCGGCTGCCGGCGGATCGAGTTAAATCTCGAGGATACGCCGACCTCCCCCGAGTTTCATGAGCACCGGCGCGGGCCCGCCGGCGATTTGGTTCCGGCTCTGGTGCGCGAGTTACAAGTCCTCTGGGACTCCAGCTCATCCGAGTGCTAGCAGGAGATTTTCGAATTCCTTGAGGAAAACTGCTCAACTGGCCTTGCAACGAATGGTTTCGACTCCTAAACGTACGGCCGTCGAAACGAGAGCAGTCAGAGCTGTGGCTGCTTGCGAGCGACGAGACAAACCATGTTGAAAGCTCAGCCGTCTGTGAGTTTGGGAAGCGGGAAACATCCCTTACTCACGCCCCCCCTCCTGGGTTCGAGCTGTTTTTTGTTGCTGTGGCGCGGGTTTCTGGGTCAACCTGTCGCAGCAATTGCTCACGGCTGAGCTTAGACTGGGCACTGTTGCGGCCCTGTTCGCAACAGTGCCCAGGGAATCACCCCCCGAGACCGGCGAGGCCATGTGCCTGGCCGGTCTTTTTTTGCGCTGCTCAATTCGGTAATCGAGGGGAACGGCGCGCACGTTTCCGGCCCTTTGAGTGCCTAATCGAACAGCCGGCCGCCGGGTCGTTTACTCTCGAGCATTTGCCCCTGAATCGCTGATTCGCAATTGTCGCGGCAACGTGAGGACCGTTAGAATGTGGCCTGAAGACGCGACTCGGAGTTACGTCTTGCACCCTCATTTCCCGAGATAACCATGCCCCGCTGGAACCGCCTGGCTCTCCTTGCTTTCCTCCCCGTCATTCTTCTGGTCGGTCTGTCGTCCGAGCTGTCCAAGTCGCTCGTGGGTCAGGAGTGGGCTCGGAAGATGTTCAAAGAGTTCGAGCATGACTTTGGAACGGTCGTTCGCGGCTCGGCTCCGGAGCATCGGTTTGTGATCGAAAATGTCTTCAAGGAAGACATGCAGATCGAGTCGGTCAATTCCAGTTGTGGCTGCACGAGCGTCTCTCTCGAGAAGCGCCAGCTGAAAACGTGGGAAAAAACGGAATTGGTAGCCCGCTTCAACACGGTCGGGTTTTCCGGTCAGCGACAGGCCACGGTGACGGTCCGTTTTTCGGCTCCCTACACGGGCGAAGTCCAATTGCAGGTTCGGGGAAACATCCGCACCGATCTCCAAATCGCTCCCGGCGATATCAATTTCGGCACGGTCAATCCGGCCAGCAGCCCGCGACAGACCGTCGAGGTCCGCAAGTTCGGCAACGCCAATTGGCGAATTGTCGATGTCCGCAGCACCTTTCCGCATATTGGTGTTTCGCTTTCGGAAACGCAGCGCGATCAGAACCGGGTGAACTACCTGCTCTCGGTGGCGATCAAGCCGACCGCCCCAGCCGGGCAATTGCAAGGCGAGTTGGTCGTCGTCGCGACCGATGGCGGGCAGGAGATTAAACTCCCGATTCAGTTTTCGGGAAAAGTGGTGGCCACGCTGCAAGTCAGCCCTCCCGTGCTCGACTTGGCCAACGTCAAGGCGGGTGAGACAGTCACCAAGAAAGTGATTCTCAAAGCGGAGCAACCGTTCCGCGTCAAAGACGTGACTTGCGAGAACGCGGCTTTCACGGTGCAAGCTGATGGCGAAAGCCGGACCACCCATTTCGTTGAGGTCAGCTACAAAGGCTCCGCCGAAGCGGGCAAACAGCAGGCACAGTTGCATTTCCTCACGGACTTGGCCGATCAACCGACTGCTGTTCTGCCAGCCATCGTGAACGTGGTGAAAGGCGACCAGTAACACAGAACTTCCCTGTTCCCAATTTCAGCCGGGATCCTATCGATGTTCTCATTCCAGCTTCGACTGTATTGTTTCTTCGTGCTTTGCTGGGGGCTGTTTGCTCTCGAGCCGAATCCGGTCTGCGCGCAAGCACAGACCAAACAGACCCCCGCCGACACTGGCGAGGCTGCCGAGATCGTCAAGGTCCTGGAGTTGCAGCGGGCAGCTTGGAACCGGGGTGACATCCTGGAGTTCATGGAGACTTACTGGAAAGACGATCGGCTGACTTTTTCCGGGGGCGGACAGACGATGCGGGGCTGGCAGGCGACCCTGGAGCGTTATCAAAAGAGCTATCCGCGGGAGAAAATGGGGCAACTCAGATTCGATGAAATCGAGTGCGAGTTACTGGCGCCGGACGCGGCACTGGTCTTGGGAAACTGGCATCTCGACCTGAAGGGCGAGCGGAAAGACGGAAACTTTTCTTTGGTAATGAAGAAGAACGCCGGGCGGTGGCTGATCATCCACGATCATTCTTCCACCCTGGTTGAGAAGCAGTAAACTTCCCCAGCGGGCAATAGACCGCCCAGTTCCCGCCGTTCGACCGGGGAAACTCTCCTTCATCGGGCCGGGTAAGCTATAGTTGGGCGGATTAGCCGGCAAGCCGTCGCCGGCGAGGTTCCCGAATTTATCGGCCGCGCGGGTTGCAGGCATGCTCAAGGCAATTGCAGGTCTCATCTTTTGGCTGGCGTTAGTCAGTGGTGCCGCTGCTTGGCTGAGCCATGGCGGCGAGGGCGATCGCGAACGCCTGGGACGACTCTGGAAGTACGCCAGCGGAAGTCGGCAAAAGGTTGTCCTGAAACTGGCCACGCCCGAACTGATTCAGGTCGGAGACCAGATATTTCTCGCGGGGCGCTCGGGAGAGCCAGCCATCGGGCGGGTGACGCGAGTCGAGAGTCCGACCAGCACGGAGCGGCAGCTGGTCTGGGCCGACTATGCCGAAGCGGAATTCTACAGTTCCGCTCCGACGCTGCTCTCAGGAGCAAAACTGAGCTTGCATCAGAACCCCCAGTCGATCGGCTGGGTGATCGAAACCATGCTCTCGCCGCAGGTCCGCAGCGAGATTTTTCACCTGCTTTCCGTCGCCTTCAATGAACACCAGACTGAGATTGCCCAGCAGCTTCAACCGTTGCTGCTGGAGTCGCTGCGGCGCAGCAGCGACGTTTTGCGAGCTGACTTCCGGCAAGCGGTTTTGGCCCGCAGCGATGAATTGCAGGCAATTTCGGCGCGGTACCGGCGAGACTTCATCAACCCTCAATTGACTCCCCTGCTCCGCGATGAAGTCTGGCCAATCATCCAGCGGGAATCGCGGCCGCTGGCAAACCAGATCGGAGAGCAACTCTGGGACCAGGCCTCGCTGTGGCGATTGACCTGGCGACTGGCGTACGATGCCTCGCCACTTCCTCAGCGGGATTTGACCCGGAAAGAATTCAACCGATTTGTTACCGAGCATGTGGTCCCTACTCTCGAATCACACCTCGGGGATTTTGTCGACCTCCAGAAGCGGATCATTTCCGAAGTTGTCTCCAACGAAAAAGTGCGTTCGGTTGCCGGTGAGGGCTTCGAGCAACTGACCAACGACATTGAGTTGCAGCGAGTGCTGCTGGGGATTCTCAATGATGTGTTGACCGATAATCCAAGGCTCAAAGCCGTTTGGCAGGAGGTCTGGACGAGTCCTGAGGCCCAAGCCGCGCTCAACGACGCCAACCAGCGACTCGAACCGACAATCACGGCGATTGGTGAAGCCTTGTTCGGCAATCCCCGCAAACAGATCACGCCCGAGTTTTCGAAAGTGCTGCGGAACAAGGTGCTGTTTAAAGACCAGCGCTGGCTGGTTCTGCACCCGGCCTCGGAAGCAGGTTCGAGTTCCCGCCTGCCTCCCGGCTCGAGCCTCCCGGTTGAAAGCGGCGATCCCCTCGCTCCCAATCCGTTTCACGTTCCGGCAAGGAGCCGTGAATGAGTGAGCCTTCCGAGCAGGCTGCGGCGATTCGATTGAAAGGCCTTTCGGTCAAAGCCGGCCAGCGCTTGCTGCTGGACTCGGTCGATGCCGAGTTTCCAGCCGGGAGGATCTCGCTGATCATAGGCCCCAGCGGCGTGGGCAAAAGCATTCTGCTCAAGATCATCGCCGGGCTGCTGCCGCGTCAGGCTGACGGAATCGGATACAGCGGAAACGTTTGGCTCGGCCAGCGCCCTTCCGCCCCTGGCCTGGCAGGGGTCGTGTTTCAGTCCTTTGCCTTGTTGGATGAACTGAGTCCGCTTGAGAATGTTGATTTTGCCCGCGAGGCCGGCGCAAGGAACCATCGCGCTCCCGCAGGTCACAGTGCATCCAGCCAGTCTTCGCGACAGTGGCTGGACGAGTTGCAGGTCCCGGCTGATGTCCCAACCGCCCGGCTCAGCGGGGGACAGCGTCAGCGGTTGGCTCTCGCCCGAACTTTGGCGAATGACCCTCCGGTTCTGCTTTACGATGAGCCGACATCCGGACTCGATCCCTCAACCGCCAAACGCGTCACCGAGTTGATTCGCGAAACCCACTTGCGGCATCGCAAAACCTCGGTGGTCGTCACCCACGATTATCTGTCGCTCTTGCCCATTGCCGACCACGTCTTTCTGTTCGATCCCCAGCTCAAACGCCTCCTCGAGATCCCGCGCGAGGACTGGCCGCGCCTGACCGAGCGACTGGAACCGCTCGTGATTGCCAGTGGTGACTCCACCCCGTCAGCCCATTCGCCTGAGTCGGCCAGCCGCTGGCGAGACTGGGGACATACGCTCAAACAGTCTGCGCACCGGTTTCTCCGTGGGACCGGCGATTCCCTCGTCGCTGCTGGCACTGCCCTCGCCAGCCTGGTTCCGATCTGGAAAAGCATCAAATGGGGACTCCGGTTCTGCTGGCATTATCTGCTGCTCGTCTGTGGTCCGACCGCAATTGCTTATCTCTTCATGGCCGGGCTGATCAACGGGTTTGTCACGACTTACTTCACGTTTGAGTTTTTTCCCTTCGCGGTCTACACCGAGCCGCTGCTGATCGAAGAGCTTCTCAAAGCGATCGGCTTTGCGATTTACCGGATATTCTGTCCGATTCTCGCTTGCATCCTGATTGCCGCCCGATGCGGTGCCGCCGTCACTGCGGATGTGGGTGGTCGACAGTATGGCAATCAGATCGAAGCGATGCAGACGCTGGGAGCCAGTCCGCGGAGCTACCTGCTGACGCCAATCATGTGGTCATTCCTGATCGGTACACCCCTTTTGGTTTATGTCTGTTTTTACGCCTCCACTTTGGCGAGCCTGCTCTCGTTTTCCTGGTCGCACCCGGAACGTGGTCCCGACTTCTGGGATCACTATTACCACATTCGGCTGCGGCAGGTCGACCAGCCCCTGTTTGATGGTTTTTACTGGATGATTTCAAAAATCGTGACGAGTGCCCTGGGAATCGGAGCGATTTCCTATTTTCGCGGACGAACGACCAAGCTCTCCTCGAGCGACGTTTCCCGGAGCGTCACTTCGACCATCCTCTGGGCGACGCTCTATGTTCTCGCCGTGCACTATGTCTTCGCCCTGTTCGAATTCGAACACCTTCGTCCTCCACCTCCTGCCGAATAGACCTCGAGCGGGACTGCGCTCCTTGAGCCTGCGCTGTTGTGGAATCGGCTGAGGCTGTCGGCCAGTCGCGCTGGCGCGGCGGCGACTCGGGCGATTGGCGCGGCGGCGACTCGGAAATCGAGCTGGGTGTTTTCCTCCACCGGCCCGCCAAGTCAGCTCGCGTCGGGCTCGGGGGAACACTGTTTAACTAGGGGAGACCAGTTCCGAATAAACTTCAAGAATTCGGTCTGCGGCTGCTTTGGTCGAACAGCTGCGTTCCATCTGCTCGCTGGCTTGCCTCGCCAGTTGCACTGCCCGTTCCGGCTCTTCCAGAAAAAACTTGGACCAGCGGGCGTATTGGTATCGGGCTGAGGAATCCGCGACCCAAGCCGTTTGCTGGGGCGAGACGACAGCCTCGGTATTCGGACCATAGGCGGAGACGACCGGAACTCCGCAGGCGAGCGCGAGCAGCAGCCCCTCAGGCAGGTAGCGGGTCAAATCGGCTTGCCAAAAAATGTCCGCGGCTGCCACAATCTCGGGACCATCGGGCCGAGTACCCAGAAAATGCGTCCTCGACTCAGCCTCGGTCAAACTCAGAAATCGCTCGAGCCGATCGCGCTGCGGGCCGCTCCCGAGCAAGAGCAAATGGATATCGTCGCGAATGATCTTGAGTTGATCGATTCCCCAGATCAGATCCTTGCAGTGCGTCTCAGGCTGGAGATCGGCCGCCGCAACGACCAGTTGAACATCCCCCGGCAACCCCAGTTCCCGTTGCAAGCGGGCGCGGGTTAACGCCCGCCGCTCAAGTGTTCGGGGGATTGCCTTGGGCATCAGCGTCACAATTCGGCCGGCGGCATTCGGAGAAGACTCGGCGGTCTGGCGCGGGGAGTGGCCTGACACCAGATCAGGATCGAAGACCAACTCGGAGTCGGGATGGCGCGGCTCTCTCCAGGCGGCGAGCAGCGGCCTCTGGCGCACCGCGAACGAGGTCAAAACCAGTTTCGCCGAAGGCCTGCCGAGCGCCTGCCCCAACCACCAAATCAGGCGATCCTGGCAAGCCCACAAATGGAGGACATCGGCCCTCAAGCCGCCGACCAACCTCTTTAATTCCCTCCAGCGACTCCACTGTCGCGGCTGCAGGCCGAGGCAATGCAGCTCGACGCCAGGGTAGCGAATCGAGAACCCGTCTGTCGCCCGCTCTCGCAGCGCAATCAGCGTGACTCGCCAGCCCGCGGCTTGCAGAGTCTCAATCCAGAAAGGGAGTTGCCCGGCATTTCCCAGCGGGTCGAGGCTGGGTGTGACAAAGACCGCGTGTTTGCTCAAGCCCCAGCCCCCGATCGCGATTCGGAGCGCGTTGCGGATTGGGGGCGCAGCCAGTTGGTCAGCGGCGTGGCCCGCGCCATCGCCTCTCTGCAAGCGACTGCTCCGGCCGCTCCAATCGACTGCCGCAGGCCAGGATCCTGCGTTGCATCCCGCAGGCGATCGAGCAATGA
>Ga0315904_10004170_pt1 | contig 20806 bp, 27 predicted proteins | sample LakEriMetagenome_6_FD_203529 | JGI IMG/M metagenome (GOLD analysis project Ga0315904, IMG submission 203529) | Freshwater fungal communities from buoy surface, Lake Erie, Ohio, United States - Buoy 12 MA120 | ecosystem: Environmental > Aquatic > Freshwater > Lake | place: USA: Lake Erie, Ohio...
ACCTTTTCGGTTTCGGGGTCTTCGAATGTCGTTTTGACCTTTACAGTCCAATGTGGAGTAATCATTTTTTCAGATTTTAAAAAGTTAAATAATTATTGTTGTACTTTATATGTTCCTAAAGGGGAAAGGTTTTATAGATTTATTTTATGGGGGAGAAAATGGAGGAAGCCCCCCGTGTAGCCAGAATCTATAAGCGATTTTTGAATAAAATTTGCGAAATTGTGCGGTAGGATTAAAATATAATCCACGGGGTTTTCTTTTAATACTTGACGACCCACAATTTCTAATCCCACACCAGGCATATATTTTCCTTGTTTGATATCCGTATCATCCACAATATATTCTAAAATTTGGTAATCTATCCCCAAGGCGTTTAAAAAAATACACCCCTTTGCCGCCGCCCCAAATGCAGCTATTTTCACCCCCGTTTGTTTAAGGTGGGTGATTTCTTCTTTCCATTTTTGCATCAAGGTTTGGACGGTATCTGCCCATTTTTGCAAATAACGCTCGTTATATTTTCGTTCTTGGGCTAAATATTCAAAAACTCTAGGTCGGACTTTATGGAAAGATGAGATTTTTGCGATATACAAACGGACAGTCCCCCCATGAATCTCTTGGGGTTCTATTTTTTTGATTTCTAAATCGTATTGGCGCAATAAAATAGAAATCGGAGTGATGTTATAGTAATAGACGTGTTCGTGGTAAATTTGGTCGAATTGACCCGTTTCCAAATCGTGTACCCAATAGGGGAACTCCAACACCCAAATCCCATTATCAGCTAACATAATAGTTATCCCCTCGATGAATTTTTGGATATCCTTCAAGTGTTGAAACACATTGGTCGAGGTGATAATATTGGCTTTTTTGACCGTGGCGATGGTTTGGGCGATTTCGGGATTGAAGAAGCACGTAAAGGTGTTAATTCCTCGAGATTTGGCTATCTCTCCTAAATTTTCTGAGGGGTCGATATTTACATACAAACCCTCTTTGGGATTTAATGTTTTAAACTCGTGGAGTAGTGTGCCATCATTCCCCCCGATATCGACAAACAAGTCTCCGTTTTTAATATTTACATATTTAGAAATATCGGAAAACATCCCCATACAGTGTTGGGCGTAGGGTTGACTGACCGAGGATTTATACAAATAGTTCGTAAAAAGAATATTGGGGTCGACCGCAACACTTAAAGCCGACAACCCCGAATCGGGAAAATAGTTGACGACTAAGGGATACTTGGGGCAATTGAGGGACTCTTCACGAGAATCCGCTAAATTGTTGACCAAGGGCATTTCCCCCAAGTCTAAATAGGGGTGTATTTTGGTGGATTGGGTGATTGGACACTCATTAATGGTTTGCATATACTTTGATTATTTTCTTATGATGAATAAAACGTCATCATATCTATTCTTGATGTTTCTCAAATCCAAAACCTCTATGGTATCTTGGTATTCTTGGGGGGTTGATTGTTTTAAAATTTCAACCGAATTGAAATCTTGAATATCCTCAATTATTAGGATACCCCCCTTTTTAAGCATGGGTAGGTACTTTTGAATAAATATAATTTGACTTTGTAGGCTGTGCGGACCGTCATCTATAATGACATCAAAACCCTCTGGTGATGTATTTTTTACCAAATCAACCACTTCATCTTTATAGGCATCCCCAATATAAAAGTCGTATCTTTTTTTATCCATTCGCTCAAAAATACTTGGGTGTACTTGATTGTGGATGTCCACCAACACCATTTTGGCTTTAGGTAGGTACTCATGCCAAAGTAAAGATGACCCGCCATACTGAACTCCTATTTCCAATAGTCTTATATTTTCATCAACAAAAGGACTTAGTAATTTCTCATAAGATGAGGTGTAATTATGTATTGTGCCTTTATCCGTCCCACCTGGGCATCCAAACCCGTGGATGTTATTTTTTTCTAAAATCTCAATCAATTTATCCATAATGATTTATGCTTTTATAAAATTATCAATTTCATTTTCTATGACATACGGTGCATCGTGCCCGCATTCATATATAGAGCCCAATTTTGCATTATAATTAGAACCAATCCAAAATTCTTCCAAGTATTTGTTTTGAGTATCGGTTAAATAAGTGTCGTTTAATTTAGTTAGGTGAGCTTGGGTTGCAAACCAATAACCCCCGCTGTAATGGGGGTGATATCCTAAAAAAGTGTGGAATCTCAAATTAGGACCCACCGCATCAAAAAGACCCTCGCTTAACATTTTTATACACTCCCTCCAATTCTTGAAAATAGCCCAATCACAACTAATTCGCCACATATCTATATTATATCCTCGATTGAATACGCCCTTTGTATGAAAGAAACAGTAAAATCCAGGGTGTGATTCTGCAAACTCCCTCATTTTTTGTAGGGTTATTTTAGATTCTCGGTAATCATTTGGTAAATTAGATTTATCGATATCTATGGTACACAATTTAATTTTCCCAAAGGGTTTTGTTATCTTAGAAACCCAAGAAATTTTATCCTTGTTTTCGGCAGGAGCTGATATGTAAATACGAAACTCTGCACATTCGTCATACAACCCCGATAAAAACACCTTTTGGATTTGTTCTTGGATGACTAATTTATAATCACCCATTAAATAGACATGATAAAAAATATAAATTGGGTGGTCTATATTCATTTTCGATAATATTTCTTAAATTTATGAATTATTGGAGCGGGGTCATCCTCAATCCCCGATTCGATAACGGGTAAATTGGTAGAAAAGGTGGCGTTCTCCGCATACATTAAAGAGCACAACATACAATCATTCCAACCCCACCCTCCGATATTTTCGGAAAGGGATTTTTGAAAGATGTCCTCATACTGAGCAAAAAAGCTGTCTCGGTGATTTTCATAGGCTTGGATAAATTTATCCACTCGTAAGACACTCCCACCCCCAAAGGAATAATAGGGATAATCACCTACCCCACCTCGGGATTTTATCCACTCCATTCCCGCCCGAGAAATCGGGTTTTTGATGTTGGGGGTCATGACCATATCATAAGCGAGGAAGTCGAACTGTTGTTTTACCAAAACGTCTTCATCCATCATCATGAGGTATGGAGAGGTTACCGTTTGACAAGCCTCGTAGAAACGGTCGAGCCAAAGTTTAGCTTGTTCCTTTGTCCAACCCCAACGACCCTTTTGGCTTGGGTATCCATGATTTTCTGTTCCATGGATATATTTCACCACCCCATATTTTTGAGCGATGTCGGAAAAATCCTCGCCCGCATCGGAAGAAAGGACGATATCGGATTGGGGGTAGCTTTTGCGTAATTGGGTGAAAATATAATCTACATTCTCTACATTTTCGTAAGCCCACATATAAAAACCTAAGTCGGTGGATTCCGTAACTTTGCTTGGGATTTTCGCCCCGCCCAAATTTTGGAGCATAGCCTCTTTCCAAGGCTGATACCTATCATACTGATGTACGATAATATAGGGCTCTCCAATTGGGGTGCAAATTTGACCGTCTATTAGTTGGGGCAGCCCAACCAACATATTATCTACATATGTTCCACTACGCATCCGCTCATAAGAAGAGTTTGGGGTTCGAGGGTTTGTTGACCACATCGGGGAAAGCATAGGTAGGGCAATTAAAGTACCCAAATTAGCCACCCACGCAGTATCCGCAGATACGAATTCGGTTACTGAACTATAAACTTTGCGCAAGGCTACGTTGTAGTAATGTTGGTCGGCAAATCCCTCGGGGTTGGGGGTATAAAAAGCCAAATCATAAATGGTTTGGAATAAATGGAGTAGTTCATTTTTCCGACCCGCAATGATACCCGAGCACATGGTTTCTAAATCCGCCATCGATTGGTACATGGCTTCCCCGTAATTAAACTGCATTCCTTCTCCGTTCCAATCCTCGTGTTTAAAGGTTACACCCTCCCCCGTAGCAATAATACCTTGGGTTTGGTTTTGGAGAAAAAGGGTAGGGTCTTGTTGGAAAACTACATCTCGGATATCCGTATGGAGAAACCAATCCACCTCCGCAAAGACGGGTAATTGCATCATCTGAATATAATCCTTGAACCTTTGAGTGGCGATATTGGTCAAACCATCCAAGACGGCGGTAAAGACGTGAACCCCATGGCTACTGAGATAGGCGGCTAATTCTTCATTTCGGTCGTAGAGAACTACACCGACTAAGCCCTTAAAGTTTGTTTTCTGAAGACTTGTTACCCAAGGTTTGATTTGTTCGATGTTATATCCTTGGGCAGCGGCTAAGATGGCAACTTGCATATTATTAATTTTGAGGTTCTAAATCTTGTTTTCTTTGTTCTAAATAAGCATTCAACCCCACCTCGGAGAATTTACCCATGGCTCGTTCGGTGTGCCATATATTTTTATACACCCGTGTTTTGTGCTGAACTCCATAGGGCAATTGTAATAACCGCTGATTGGCAACGATAGCCTCTTGGTGGTGTCCCGACCAATAAGCCGCCACCGCAAAAAGGTCTAATGCCCCACCCTCATACATAGCCGAAGTAACAAAAAGTACATCTTGTTTCGGGTAATCTGTGGTGGCAGCGACTTTGGAAGCGGCATACGCTTGATGCCACATATTGTGGTTGCGGTATTCTTCCGCCAAACTATAAATAGTTTCGTTACGCCAAGGTCGGCGCATCCAAGCTTTGAGGAAACGGTCTTCCAATTCTTGAATACTCCTTTTTTGATGGCGCATACAATACCCCACCATATAATCGGAATACCAAGCCTCTTCATCCCATTTACTAATATCGGCACATTTTTGATACCATTCTATGGCTTTATCCCATTGTTGAATATCTCGATAGGATTGCGCCAAATAAAACATATATCGATAATTTTCGGGTTCATCTATCAAACCTTGGGTGAGAAGACGAATATCTCGTTCAAATTTATCACTTTTTGAGCCCCCATCACTAACATCATTAAACCATAAATTATCGATGCGAGACCTTGTTTGGAGTCCATTCTTAGGGGTGTAATATTCGTGGGTTACCCCGACACATTGCCAATTTCGAGCACTATTTAGTAAACGAAAGTTGTAGTATCGAATACTGTGGTTTTCTTGGATGACATCATACCCATCGATTTGGGAATTGAGTGTTTCTTTTTGGAAACCCATATCCACTAAAACCATATCGGCATCCGTTAGTAAAATCCAATCCGCCCATTTTTCAGCATAACGCAGAGCCTCGTTTCGATTATGTCCAAAATTAACCCAAGGGCGTTCGATAAGTTCCCCAGGGATGCCTTGTAGCACCTCTCGAATAATGGCTTGTGTTCCATCCGTTGAGCCAGTGTCCACAATACACCAAGAATCAATTAAGTGTTTGACACTATCTAAACAGCGTTTAATGATTTTGGACTCATTTTTCACAATCATGTTTAGACAAATAGTTGGCTTCTTTGTCATACTAATTCAGTTTTAAAAGAATAAACAGTTCCGTGATTTAATTTTTCGGTGGCTTTGTTTAAAATATCGGCAACATCTTCGGGGATACCCTCTTCTATTAGGGAAGATTTGCGATAAATGGGGATAATTTCGGCTTCATTATTAACCGAGTGGATGTTGTTAATTCGAAAAAGGGACAACGCTACCCCGTGCTCATCTTGGAAAGCCTTAACAATCAAGTCATTTGGGCTGATGGGAACTAAGGCTTGTTTTTCTCGAGCGTTATTGTAGTAGAAGCATTTTTTGTTTTTCCCATGTTGGTCTAAAATAACGGTGGCTCGCTTTAAATTATCAAAAGTGGTTAAGCTTTCCCATAGGCAAGGAACTCCACTTTTAGTTCGAGTGATTTTAATCTTTTTTTCAGTTAACATTATGGTGGTTTTTGGTGGTGGTTACAAATATGGATGAGCTATTTTTAATTGCCGTCATGGTGGAGAAATTTATCGATTTGTTCCGCAATTTCTTTATCCGATAAAGACTTTCCTACGGGATTTCGAAAGATGACCTTTTTGTTGGGTAATTTGGAATGCCGTAAAGGTTCTATGGGTAGTGCCTCGATGTTAACATCCACCACCCAAATAAAATAAACCCCTAAATCATACTTTAGGTATTTTTCTTCCAAACCTATAAAACTGTCATAGGTGGGTTGACCTATATGGTGGCTCAGTTCCTCCATATAAGAACGATTCCAAATTATAATATCATGGCGACCCTCATTTTTTAGGGTTTGATATTCTTGAAGGGTCTTTTCGGCAAAATGAGAAATTTGGGGGTTTTCGTGGGACGGCCAATGCACCACTAACCATTTCTGATGCCACTTTTTGAGAAAATCAACAATAGGGTTTATGGATGAACCCTCGATAATTACAAGTTTCATGAAAAATATTTTACTTATTATATCCCAAAGGTAAGAATTAGTTTTTATTCTATACTATATATCTTGGCTTTTTTTCACCCCATAAAAAAAGAGGGGTTGTTACCAACCCCTCTGTGTGAACTTAAAATAAATTCATTAGGCTTTTTCTCCGATGAAGTAGTTCAAAACGGCAGTTCCACCAGGGGTGGAAACCTCAATGTTGCCCGCAGGATAGACCTCTTGACCGTAAGACATGAAAGTTATGTCGCCAGGGGCAAGTTGAGCAAATACAGAACCAGTTGTACCTTCAGCAACCCAAATAGCTGTACCATTAGTGGTTGGGGCTTGGAGGTAAAGGTAACAAGGATTGTCGATTTGGGAAAGGTTTAATTGAGTTGGACCAGTACCTACGACTACTTGATTGAAACCACTGAATGTTCCGTTTACGCCGTTGTTGTTCACTTGAGTGAAGCTCACGGGTGTAGGGAAAAGGTCAGTTGATTCGAGTTTGAGTGTTGACTTTAATGTTGGCATTTTTGTTTAGGGTTTTTTTATAAAGATAATATCAAAGTACCAGTAACATAATACTCGGTGCTTAGAGATGCGTTATACAAGGCAACACCCATGATAGATGTTGTGTTGGTATTTTGGTCAGAGTTGCCAAATGCGGAATATAAGCCACTTGTCATAAAGACATCTCCAGGCATCATATTGGCAAGGGTGGCAAACTCACTTGTTTTAAAATTAACAATATCGACATATTGTAGCTGCACTACGGCATCTAATACGGGAAGACCCGTTGAGACATCCACTACTGATTCTAAAGAAAAAGTAATTTGTGTCCATTTACTATTATTTACCAAATCCACAGGCAATACAGAAACCAAAATAGTATCCAAAGCGTTAATGTATAGATTAGAAACCTCCACAAGAGCGGCATTTTCAATATACTTAATAGAATTTTCCCCGACCGAAATGACGGTAGAAGCATCCCAATTTAGTAATTGTACTGTGCCCGTAGAGCCAGTTATACCAACATCAACAGTTCCAATTGATGCGGTTAATCCTGCTCCACCATAATCTAAAACATTTAAGATAGTTCCCGTAGGGTAACCACCCGTACCACCATCTAATACTACTAATTGGTCACCTGCGCTCAGATATTGACCGAAATTAGGGTCGATAGTTAAAGCCGTACCCGCTACTGTAAAATCAATAATGGGGGATTTGGCATATTCTTTAGAGGAGCTGCTATTGGCAGATAGGTTTGTTTGGATAAATTTCATTGATTTATATTTTTTTAAGGACGAGTATAAGAAACTGAAACTCGGACATCATAATATTTTTCACTTCCCGATTGACCCAACCCCATATCTAAATTACAAAGGGCATCGATGTTATCGTCGTTAATATGCCAAGGCATGAGTAAATTTTGACCAGGTGCATTTAATATATGATATGCGGTGACATCTTCTGCGTCTGTTTGGGCTGATTTGTTGGTTACCAAAACAATCAAACTGTCATTAAGACCGTATGTGGGCACATCTATATTTTCGGACACACTAACTACTTCTATCATCAGATAGGTTTTACCATTTAAACTGAGGGGAATACCATCTTGGACGATAGCTTCGCTTAAAACCGTAGTAGTTTGGTCGTTAATCCAACGATTAGTCATGGGGGTGGCGACAATTGAATTAGATACTCGAATGGTTTTCACGTAGAGTAAAGAATCTGAGTTTGAGCCCGCTTGAAAATTTTGTAAAATCGAACCCGATTCGTTAGTTACTAATAATTGATTGAAATAATTAGGCATTTTTTAAATTATTTTTTTCCCTTTCTTTTTAGTATATATCAATTTAATCCTCATTAGAAATTGCATCTTCTCCATTAGCTTCGGCGATAACCTCTCGTTCGGCAATAATCATAGCCTCTAACGGGGTGATGCCTTTAACTTGTTGGGCGATTTCAATAGCAGCGGAAATCACATCTACGGCTAAATCCCACCTTTCGGCATTTTTGAGAATTCCGCTCATTAATAGTTTATCCGCATCACAAGGCTCGGGGGTAAATTGAACATCGGTGATGCCCATTTTATCTTTAAGGGTAGTGATATCTTGCTCGGCATCTTGCACCATAGCATATTCGTCACCATCCATCAAAACTTGCATGGGGTCGGTCAGACCCTCGATTCGAGTTTGATACTGAATAGGACATGGGATGATAATTCCTTGGTCTAAGCGATTGAGCCAAACTAAGAATTTATCGAAATTATTTTTTTCTAAAAAGATAGTTGCTTGCATAATTGGTGGTTTAATGAAGGGCGGCTAAATAAGACTCGCACTGCTTTTTCAATTCATTCATCATCTCGGATAGCTTAGCTTCCGCTTCTTGGCAATAAGTTTCACAAGTTCGTTGGGTGGTATCCTCATGTACAGTTTTCATTTCTCGACACATCGATTCGTAAGCACTGCTTAGTTTTTTGGATATCCCCTCACTAACACAACTCAAAGCCACACCCTCTTGCATTTGTTTAAAGGTGGGTATTTGATTGGTCGATTCAGTAGTATTTGGGGTTTTGATGATATCTTTAAAGGTTTGCATCGGATTGGTTTTTTATTTTTTAGTTAGCTCTTGTTGAATAGTCTCGATGTACTTGATTAATTTTTGAATGGCATCTTGGGTGGTTTTGGCTTTAGTTTTTCGGAATTTGATTTTTACTCGGCTGTCATAGCTAACGGGCGTATCTTTGTAATATAAAGATTGGGCAAAAACCTCCATAGTGCCATCTTGCGAAATGACCATCCGAAAATAGTTGGCATTTTCCATAATTTTGTTCGCCCATTCTTCTTTAGGGTCTAACACAATTAAAATGTACACGCTATCCTTACCAAAATTACCTTTAGATACATTTTTGACGGGAACGACTCCCTCAAGAGCTTGGTTGATTTCTTCAATAGCTTGGTCATAAGAAACCTCTGGGGTGTTAAAAATAAACGACTCTTGGAGGTACTGTTCAAAAAGTTTAATATGATTCATAGTTTTATTTATTTTTATGGTTTTGCAAATACACCCTCTATTGAGTCTACCCATGCTATATTGTATATACTTGTCTGTATTGAATAAACCTTGCCCATCCCCGCATAATTTTGAGCTTCCATTTTACTCGGTGTCACAAAAACACCATTTTGGATAGGGTTGGACGAATACACTAAAATACTTTTTGTTTCAATTGCTTTTTTTATAGCACTAATCCCAAAATCTGGATTTGTGATTAAATCATCTTCTTTAGTATCGGTAACAATTTCTTCTAATGTTTTGATGTCATGTATTTTTCTAACCCCCGTATGGTATTCGTCTCGCATAGGATTCGTTTTTAATATTATATCCAATTGCTTTTTTTTGTGACTATCGATATTTAGTATTTCTTGCTCAATTAAGTATTGACTTACAACGAAGGATTCTTGGAGAAACTGTTCAAAAAGTTTAACGTGCTTCATATTTTTATTTGGTAGACAACTTGGCATCTGCGGTGGGAGTCTCCCCACGAGATTTCCAGTAATTTTTTCCATAGGATACAAAGATTTCTTCCCCTGGGAGAATATTCCTCAAGGCGGTAAAGGTGATAGTTCCTTTTTCCGCATCCAATTTCCAAGATGCCATGGGTTGATTTCGGTGGTTGTATAAAGACGCACACCCCAAAGCTAACGCATATTGATTGTCTTCTATTTTAAAGACATAATCAATCAAATCATTACCTTTGGCGGCATCTTTGGGTAAGAAAAGGAGTGGGGCTATTTCAAACACCTCACCTTTTTCAATGTGGTCAACGGAAAAAACTCCCCAATTAGAAGCGGAACTGCGCCCTAATCCAATTTTATCCCAAACTTTAACCGAAGCAGTTCGGCGCAGTAAACCTTGGGCTTCTTGGTAGTGTTGTATATCCTTTTCGGGGGTTTTTAGCCCCACTAAGGAAGATTCAAAGGCGCAAAAATCGGGTGCTTTGTGTGTCATAACTTACGAAAATCTTTTTCTTACAGAGATAATACTTGATATAAAAAGTAATCTAAAGATTCGTTCATTTTCTTTAACTCCAAATGATAGGTATATGAGTTATTATCGGTTTGTTTCAAATCCTCGATTTTCTTTTCATAACCCTCAATGTTTTTCTTGATGTTATCCAATACTTTTTGGTCGACCCCTTCCTCTGTTTTCTTTTGTAGTGCCGATTTAGCTTTTTCTAATTTGTCTTGGATGGCTTTGATTTCCTCGGAATCCTCTTTAGGTTCTTCCTTCTTTTCTTCTTTATCGCCACCCTCTAACCCCAAATCTTTGAGGAGTTCTTCTAAATTTGATGGGAGTACATCTTGGTCACCTTTCTCGAATTTTTCAATAGGTTTACCATCTCCCGTGTCCACACCCGCTAACTTTTTCATAGTTTTAGAGGCTTTATCTCCTTGGTCTTTCACTTCGTTGTAAAAATCCAAACGAGCATTGTGGTACTTTCTTTGAGCCTTGGCGATGCTTTGTAAATTAGGGGCGATTTTTTCAATAGCCTCCTTTTCCGCATCACTAGCGGCATCCTCATTTAAAGGGTAGTTTTCTGCTTCTGTGAGTAGGCTATTTAAGATAAAATCCGCTGGATTATTTTGGTATCTCATAAATTCTTTTTTATTTTAGTTTATATAATTTATTTGGCACTTTGTCGAGCATCAGCTAGATACGCTCGAACCGCACCCACAGCGTAAGATACGGAGGATTTAGAAGAATCTTCGGGGGCTTCATCCCACTCGTCTGTTTTAGCTATTAAATTACCAATAGCGGCGGAGACCTCTCGGTCGGCAGCTACTACTTTTTTGAAAGCTTTAGAATCTTTCACCCCTTCTACTGCACCCATGGCTTCTTTGGCTTTGCCCGAAGACTCTAACTCGGACATGGCAGTCTCGATTTCTTTTATTTTTTCTGCTGCTTTTTTATCGTAATCTTCCGTAGATTTCAATAAAGCCTCATCACGAGATTTTTGAGCAAGTTTTCTGAGCTCCGCATTCATTTTGACCCCCATTTGGGCAGTTTCGTCAGCTATTTCATAATCCATGGCTTGTGTTAAAGATTGTAATAGGGGATATAGATTAGCATCTTTTTTGGTATCCTCATAGTCCCTTTTGGCTATTACCAATTCTTCCTTTCCTTTATCTAAAATAGTAGCTAATTTATCTTTCTCGTTTTGAATTTGGTTTTCAATTTTCTGTATGGCTATCGTTTTTTTATCTCTATCCACACCCTCTAAATTGCCCTTGAGTTTTTCTTTCTTTGTATCTAAATCACTTTCTAATTTAGCTTTGGCAGCTTGACCCGTTTTTTCTCCGTATTTTTGATACAGTTCTAAATACTTATCTTTTAAGGCGGGTAGTTTAGCATATGCAATAAAACCCTTAACCATTTTAACGATATCCTCCGCTTTCATCTCCTCATTAAGGGGCTCGCCGAGGGTATTTTGGCTTTCGAGAATCGAATCTGAGTACGATGTCGATTCGCTTACTTTATTTTTGTAATTAACAAATTCTTGAAATCTCATAGTCTTTTATTATTTTTTGGGATATAATATCATTGTATATATTATTTCTCAATCGGCAAGTTCTTGCAAATTTCTCGGATAAAAAAAGGGGGGAACTAGTCCCCCCTTTCGGTATCAAAGCCACCAAAAAATGGTTAGGCGATAGAAATAGTAGTCAAACCAGGAGCATCCCAATTAGCTGCACCCGCTGCTGTGGATTTCAAGTTCACTAGGAAAGTGAAATATTGAGTTTCGGGGTGGAAACCAGCCTCTACGAGAGCGTAGCGAGATTTCACCGCAATTTTAGGACTCATAGTACCCTCAGCGATAGTTTGGATAGATTCCGCCATCAAGTAAGGCATGAATTTCAATCCTGGCTCTTCGTCTGCGCCTTTACGACCTACAAGAACACGAGTGTCGCTGTAATCCATGTTGGGGTCAACATAAATGGTCATACCCGCAATTGTACCTAATGGATACAAAGCACCATTGTTTTGGTTAACGGTGTTCGCTAATGGGTACATAGTGAATTGAGCACTGTCTTGAAGAGCAGTTGCAATTTGAAGGTTGGTTACGATGAAGTTACCAGGACCACGACGACCTCTTTGAGCAATCACGTTACCCGCAGCAAGAACCTTAGATTGGATTCTTCTTTGGATAGTACCTTGGTTTTCGAAAGCTGAAGTACCACCACCATAGTTTTGGAATTGTGGTAAAGCCGCTGGGAACAGTACTAAGCTATTATCCTTGCCAATGAAGCGAGGTGTAATAGCATTGGTTTGAGTTGCTAAAGAGAAGTTCAACTGTGTGCCTTCAGCATTGTAGAAAGAAACGTGGTTTGCCCAACCAAGAGCAAAAGCACGAGAAAGGATGTGCTTGTTGATAGACTGAGAAATGTCATTAACAAGTGCATTTTCCATCATAGAAATCACATCGATACCGTACTGACGGTTCAAATCTTGGATTTGTTCAGTTGTTACTTGAGCTGCAATTTGGTAGGTTTCTGCTTCAACGAATTTAGTGAAAGCTTGAAGACCCATTGTGCGGTAGTAAGAAGTCTCACCCACACCACGTCTCATTGGCTCATAAGGAGTCAAACCGTTCACGGCATTACCACTGAAAGCATCTTCGTCTTGTGGACCAGCACCCGCAAAACCTTGGATATGGTCTTCCATAGCACGAACTAATTCGGTGTAGTAACCGTTGTTACCCGCACCATAGTTGAAGTCTGCACCACCGTCAGTTACTAATGAGAATTGGCTCGTAGAAACAAATTGTGCGGTAGTAGTAGTGGTTGTGAAAATGTTAGTGTTGGTTGCGCCATCAATAACAGAGTAGAAAGGCAAGCTTTGTGTCTGACCCACAGCAATGTTAGCAGTGGCGGTGTTTGTGCCCGCAGTTAAATCCACAGCTGAGCCTACGAATTCACCCAATACTCGGAAGAGAGGGAAACCATCGATACGGCTTTTGCCGATGTAAGCAATCACTAAGGCTGTATCTACAACAGTAGCAGCTTGGAGAGACATTACATAAACATCACCCACGTTAGCTGTTGCCCAATAAGCAGTAGCGGTAGCGTCAAAACCATTAGAGTTTAATTTAAACACTTGGAATTTGTCCCCAAATTTGCTACCCGTGTTAGCATTAGCTGTACCACCTAAAGCCGCTTGGTTGTTCACACCAGGAGCGAATGGGTCACGACCACCTGCGTATACATAATCGAGGTAAGTTAATACGCCCGAAGGACCGTTCATAGGAACAACATTTACAATGTCGAAACCTACTGTACGAGCCGATACTTGAATAGCGAGAGGGAGAAGGCTTGGGAATTTATCGCCCGAACCTTGTGCACCAGAGCCATAGAAGCTAGCTGCACCACCCGCAACCGAAGTCGCTGGAGCCACATTACCCATACCTGGGGTGTTGAAAAGAGAAGCTTGTGGGTAAGAGAAGCCCTCATTCAAAGAATGGTAGTGAGCATATTTACTCATCCATTTCAATTTGGAACTTTCTTTGATGCCCGTTTTCTCTTCGAGAATCGGCATCCAAGTGTCCAATACTTGTGATTCATTTAAAAGTTGCATAGTTATTTGCTTTTGTTTTTTTTTAAATTAAAAATTAAAATTTCAGACGGTCAGCAATGTTTTTCACATAGTCATTCGAATAACCCAACGAGTTAGTGTTTTTGGCATCCTCATAACGTTGTGATTCATTTAGGTTTTCATTGCTATTGTTTTCTTGTGGTTTGCCTAAACCACGTGTTTGCCAAAAATCTTTGATTTGGTAAGGAGTTTCTAAGCGATACATTTTGGCTTGACGAGTAATGCGGTCTTTTAATTCAAAAGAGGCATTTTCCCAAAGCGGCATATATTCCACGGGCATTTGTGTTAACCAACTTTCGTTGACTTCTACTGATGCAAGTGCGCTTTCCCAAACTCGAACGATTCCAGCTTCATTGAAACTTGGTTTGACATCTAATGCTACGGAGACCCTTTTCTTTTCGGTCTCACTTAAATTTAGGAATTCTTCACGTTTTCCTTCACTCAAGAATTGTAAGAATGGATAATTGGTACTTACTGTGTTGGTGTTCATCTCTGTTCTTTGTTTTTTAACAGATTCCAAAACAGCATCTATTTTAGCATCTAAGCTATTATATTTATTTGGATTAACACTTTCTTTGATAGCTCCCGTGAGTAAGCCATTGTTAGCTTTTTTCGTTTCGGAAGTATCCTTTACTCGACCATCAAAACCATAACCACCGTTTTCAAACATATATTCGGTGTATTCGGTCAGATTTTTGAAGTCTTCCTTGGAAGCAGAGTTTTCAGCGAGGTACTCTGAGTAACGAATAATATTTTCGGCGTGCTCAGATACGTGTTCGGTGTAACTAATAGATTGGTTTAATTTTTCAGCTAAGTATTCACCGTAACCGATAGACTCGCTTAATTTGTTTCCGATGTATTCACCGTAACCGATAGCCTCATCTACTTTTTGAGCCATATACTCCATGTACTGACGGCTGTTATCCATACCCTCGGCAAGCATTTCGCTATATTGGATACCACGGTCGGCTTTCTCGGCTACATACTGAGTGTAAGCAATACCATGGTTCGCTTTCTCGGCTACATACTGAGTGTAAGCAATACCTTGGTTCGCCTTTTCAGCGACGTGTTCGGTGTAACGAATACCGTTACCTAATTGTTCCGCTAAATAGTTGGCATATTTGATAGCGTTGTTTTGAGATTCGGCTAAGTAATTAGCATACTCTTTTAACGTGGCGATTTCCGCCTCTAACGTGGCAATCTTTTCAGAACCCGAATTGCCCTTAACGATACCGCTGATGCGCTCGTTGATTTTTTCGATTTCTTGTTTCATGATGACCGAGTACTTATTCATGTCCTCAACCAATACAAATTGTTCATTATTCATACTTGATGTGTTTTTTTCTTTTTGTATATATTCAGATTCAGTTTCCACAGATTCTAAAAAAGCGGGAAAAACATTAGTAACATCATAAATAGCTACATTATCGTCATGGCTATCAAAACCAAAACTTTCGTTAACTTTGTGCATTTGAGCGTTTTCGAAGCCTGGGTCGGCAACAAGGTCGTACGTAAAAATTCTTTTAATTTGTACTTTTTTGTTTTCTCCGACCACACCTGCGGCACGAGAGGAGATACTAATTGGAACGCCCGATTCAACTAAGTTTTTAGCAATTTGTCCACTTGGGGTATCCAGTAAACGAATCTTTCCTAATATCTGACGTTTTTTGGAATCATAGCGAATATCCTCTACCAAGTGAGAAACTTTTGAAAGAGAGATGTCGAATTTTTCGGGGTGGTCTAACTCACCTAAAAGGCGGTTTTCTTTGATTTTCTTTTTTAGATAATCTAAATGCGGTAAGTATTCTTTTTCTTCATAAATACGATTATTGTTATTCTCCACACCGAATTGGGCAAAGATACCTTCCAATACATACTCATCGTTAGTTTTATTTACACTCAGATTTTCGCCCGAGCGTTCCAAAACCATCAAAAGTTGTTGCTTTTTGCTACTCATGTTATATTGTTTAACTATTTTTTAAAAACGCTGAAATATTATTTTATATATCAAATAAATTTTGAGAAAAAAATCAATTTTTACCAATAATAAATACAAGCAGCGTGTTTTTTTCCAAATCTTTTATACTCAAAGACACAATCTTTTATTAAATCCGATTCGTCGAACTCTTTTTCAAAATATTCAACTGCCGCTTTTTTATCAAAATGAATATACACACAATCCACTTCGACCTTTATTTGATATAAATCGGGAATAAACCCCGCTTTCTCCAACATTTTCTCAAGGGTGTCTCGAAGTATATATACATCCCATTTCATCCCATCTTACTTATTTCATAGAACCCTTGTCCAAGGGGGGTTTGTGCTTATTTTAAGCTCCGAGTCATAACATGACCGTCTGGTGCTTGTTTCATCAGACCTAGTACTTGTTTTTTGGTTGCATTTGAATCAAAAGAAAAATACACACCCATTAAACCTTTATTATCAATACTCACATTAGTGATGAAAAATTCGGGCTCTATGAGGGCTAAAAAATTAACCACATCAATAAATGCTTCCGCCCGAGATGAGTGTTTCACTATATCCGATACATTTATATTTGTTCCTGGTAAAGTTTCATTCTCTACCAAAAAATCATCAAACGATTTAATGTCTTTCATATACTATGTTTTTTTTATATATATCAATATCCGCAGATGGGTTTTTCTACCTCAGCGCATTAATATTCGCTGCGAATATTTTAATAACTGGTTCTGGACCAAAGAAACCAAAATTAGGTGTGGAATTAACCTCTAAAACACTCCATTCCCCCGTTTCTTTATTTTGAATTAGGTCAACCCCCGATGTGTAAAAACCCATACACTTGTGGGCTCTTTCAGCTATATTCATAGCTTCTACGCCTAATTTAACACCCACCCCTTTTGCGCCTAATGCGATATTATTTCTAAATTCTTTCTTGTCTTCCTTATCTCTTGACCTTTTTACCGTAAACACGTGTTTATTTTCGATAAACATAACTCGATAGTCGCAGTCGTTGGGGATAAATTCTTGGATTAGCAAAAACTCCCCTTTATTTTTCCAATCAGATTTAGGCATTTCAACAGATGTGGGGTTATATTTTTTAATCCCTTGAATTAGTTCCGATTCGCTTTTGATAATATCTACATTTTTACCGTGTGAGCCATAAGCGGATTTTAATATAAAAGGATATGAGAATTCCTTTGAAATTAAATCAATATCAAAGCTTTCGAGTGAGAAGGTGTATGTTTTGGGTATTTTTAAACCCTCATTATGTAAAGCTAATAATTGTTGATATTTATTGTTATCGTTATCGTAATTTCCTTGGGGTATAAACGGAATGTTTTTTGCCATACAATAATCCCGAACTAACGCAAAATTTTCAATTTTGTCTTTCATTTGATATATAAAAACTAGGGAATATTTGTCAAGTCTGTTTTTTCCGACATATATATCCCCGTTGAAGTAATGAATTTTTTTTAGTCCTGAATAATCTGCGAGGTCGATATACTTTCGCATCAACTTTTCCACATTGTATACATTACCATCCGCATCCTCACAATCAAAAGAGAAATCTAAGAAAAGAACTGGTTTTTTCTTTTTCAAGTGATTTACCCTATGAACACTAAATGTGTCGCCATTGGTAAAATTCTCAAAGGTTGGGGTATATCGCATACTGTTCAAAATATTTTATGTGTATCTAGGTTCATTTAATTATACATAAACACAAGCACCATCAGGTTCATATACGTAAACTGCAAATTCCCCAGTAGAATCAGAAACCGCAATAAGTTCCAAATTATCCCAATCAGATTTAGACATTCCAACAGATGCTAGATTATGTTTCATATCTTGAACAGCACCAGAAGAATCATATTTAGCTAGAACTTTATCGTATTCTCTACCCAATCCTTTTGCAACTACTGTCCATTCACGGTCTTCATAATCTTCAGCTTTATCACCGATTTTAACCTTCGCAAAGTCTTTCATTTTCTTTGCTTCATTTATTGTATTTGATTCATTCAGAAAGCTTTCAAATGTTTTAATGTGTTTCATAGTTTTTCTATTTTTTATTTTAAGGAAAGGCGTTGTAATTTATTACACGCTCAGTTAATTTATTATATATCGTATTAAACCTTCAAATCGGGAATATAGGCGGTTGCCATTTTGAGGAAATCATCGGTTATGGCTTGTACCACAAGACCAAGTGCAGTTGCAAATGCTTCTTCATCAATTTTATTAACTTTGGGGTCATCACCCACGGTCGGCCAGGTATCACCTACCCAATTCTTAGAGCCTTCTTTTTCTAAAATGTGTTTAGCTAATATCAAACGGGTGAGGTGTACACACTCGTGGGAAACTTGCTCAAATAAAGCCGTCCACAAACCCACTCGTTTTGCCTCGCCCGAAAGACGAGTTCCGTTTGTCCAAAAGAACAAGTTTTTACCGCCGTTCATGACATTACACATCCCATAGACAAAGGCATCCTCGGGAGTTTCTTTAGCCGCCTCCGCATCTTTTTTTGGCAATCCCGTATTCTCTTCGACATCGGGGGCGAGGTCATACATCCCTAATGAATTGGGGGACATCGCCAAGGTTATTTTTTGCTCTACTTTGCCAATATTTTCGTTCCAATCAATATCAAAAGTTACCGTAATTTCTTTGGTGGTGGACTCTACTTCCTCAGCTTCGGTGATTCTATCTGGTTCTTGGGTTGGTCTAGGCTCTTGAGTTGGTTTGGATGTTTGAGTGTTTTTTAAAAACCCTTCAAAATTTTGTAAGTGTCTCATATTATTTTGTTTTTTATTATTTTTGGAATAATTCCGCATCCCAACCGTAACCAGGCATAGATGTTTGGACAATTTCGGTAAAATATTTATCTATTTTGGGGTTATTGTAATAGCCCGATGCCCCCAAAAAGATATTCAAGGAGTGATAATTATCTGCTCTTAAAGTATCCGAGATTTTTTTGGCGTATTTCATCAGAGGCTTTTGAATATTGGCAGATTGAATAAGTTGATTTGCCATAGTGATGAAGTTTTGTTGGGTGGTTTTGTTGGCGTACAACTGAGACCCAGCTTTGATGTTTAATTTTGTCCAAATCTCATCTTCGATAGCGTATAAAACATTAATCACGTTTTCTACTTCTTCTTTATTTTCGTTGAGGAAATCCTCAAATGTTGAAATGTGTTTCATATTTTTTGGTTTTTTTATTTTATACTTCTTACTGCTCGAACATAGCATGATTCGGTTTCATCGCCTGTGAAATAGGATACGATATCAATTTTTCCGCTTTTCGAATACGAAGTGCGAACTGTTTGGTATAATCGTCCAAGTCTTCCCGCCCTTTCGGTACTACTCCAATAATATTCATTTTTTCTGAAATGCATATTTTGAAGTGAAGTTGGGTTTTCTTTAAACAATGCCTCTAATTCATCACCCGTGGGCAATCTCCAATTCGAACCCAAATCTAAACAAGCCTTTTTGGCACTTTCCAAATCCATCGATGGATATAAATCATACTCGGCTATCTCCAAATTACCAACTTCAAATGGCTCACCAATTGTCTCTTTTTTAGAAAGACGAGCCTCATGTAAAAAACTTTGAAAATCTTGACAAAACTTCATGGTGAAATATCTTTTTACCTTATGGTATATATCAAAAGAAAATATTTTATATTATACTATTTTATGCTCCTTTCTGAGCGATTTCCAATAAGCCTCGCCGTAGTTAATGGTGATTTCCTCATCTACTTCGATGTCTTTATTGGCTAAAAAAAGTATCTCTTTTCTTTCGATATCTAATATCCAATGAGCCGCTGCCTCATCGCTGTGATTGTACAGCATCCCAAACCCCATGGGCACTGCGCCTAAAACTTGACCCTCATCTTCTAGGGTGAAATAATAATCGGAAAGGGGTGTGTTATCCAAAGATTGACGAAAACAAACAATAAAGGGGGTGATTTCAATAACCGAACCTTTTGTGATTTTGGTCTGAGCGAAAACCCCTCGACCCCCTAAACGACTTTCCCCTATTCGTAAGGAGGGTTGGTGGGATGTGGATGTCGAATTACCCTCTTTTAGTAAGTCAAAGGCTTCTTTTTGGGTTTGGGATTCATATAACTGAACAATATTTTCTAATGCCGCAATACGATGTAATGCCTCCGAGAAATTATTACGCAGAATGTTGTATTTGTCTTCTAAACAAAAGGTGTTCGGTGTTTGCGTGGGCATCTTTTTTATTTGTTATCAAATTCATTCAAGTATTTATCGAAATCGGGAAATAATTGAGATTCACTCACTTTCTTTTTCGACTCGAATTCGATTCCCCCATGGGGGTCTCCGACTGCATCGTCCACCACATAGTCATCGGGGGCGGTGGTGACCATAAAAGTTTTGGATGGGTTAACCAAACAGCCTATTCTTTCCATAAAAGTGCGATTGACCAAGAACGGGGTAGACCTATCCACTCTTTTTACTAAGGATACCTCCACATTCGTATATAATTTTCCCGCAAATTCTATATCCAATTCAATCATAATTCTTTTTTGGGTTTCGCTTCCTACCCTTGGATTAGAATACCCAATAATTTCATTTTTGAATTTCTTTTTCCCTATTTCCCAAGAAACAAACTTTTTATCGGCATCTATTTTTATCGCATCATAAGTCATAGCACAGCCAATCGACCCGTTCCCCGTATCAAATGTAGCTACCATTTCTCCGACTTTAGGAACGAAAACTACTTCTCGGAATCCTACCACCATTCGAGACTTAACCCAATTTTCTTTATCTTGGATGAAATCAATGATATCCGCCACCACATCAATTCCCGTGGCTTTTTTCAATCCTTG
>Ga0315904_10004172_pt1 | contig 20794 bp, 38 predicted proteins | sample LakEriMetagenome_6_FD_203529 | JGI IMG/M metagenome (GOLD analysis project Ga0315904, IMG submission 203529) | Freshwater fungal communities from buoy surface, Lake Erie, Ohio, United States - Buoy 12 MA120 | ecosystem: Environmental > Aquatic > Freshwater > Lake | place: USA: Lake Erie, Ohio...
CTTCCAGGCTCGAGCGGTGCTGATGGGCATGCCCGGCAGCGCCGAGGGCAGGACGCTCTTCGAGGACGTCGACGACACGCTGCGGGCGATGGGCGGGACGGCATGGCAGGCGTGGGAATACGCGAACACGATCACCCGGAACGGGGTGCTGGTGCAGCAGATGGCGGCCCAGTTCGGCCTGACGGACGCGAACCTGGACGAGATGTTCCGCCAGGCGGCCCTGGTCTCGGCCTGAGCGCCGACGACGAGGCCTGGCTGCGGGTCCGCGCAAAGCGCGTGACGCCCTACCTGCTGCACCCCGGGGTGCGCCGGGTCGAGGACGGTCAGTGGGTCCAGCTGGTGCTGCCGGACGGCTCCAGGATGCATGTGCGGGCCCGCGAGCTGCCCGCCTTCGAGAGGCTCGCGCACGGAGATCCCCCATGACCGATATCGGAGACGTGGCCGGTCGCACCATCGCGGCCGGGGCCACGGGGTTCGTCACCGCCGGGCCGCTTGGCGCGCTCGTCGGTGTCGCCACCACGCTCGTGCCAGAGCTGGTCCGCACCCTGGCCGGCGAGACCGCCGGGCAGGCGGCTCAGCAGGCGGCGACGGTCGTGCAGGCGGTCGCCGGCACCGATGACCCCGTCCAGGCGGCCGCGGTGTTCGGCGCCGACCCGCAGAAGGCCCTCGAGGCGCGGGTGCGGCTGGCCGAGATCGTCGCCGCGGCCGAGGATCGGAAGCGCCAGGCCGACCTCGAGGAGCTGCGCGTCGCACTGGCCGACGTCGCGAACGCGCGGGGGCAGACCGTGGAGTTGGCAAAGATCGGATCGAACCTCGCCTGGATGCCGGCATTCCAGACGGTGGCCGTCACATCGCTCTTCACGATGACGCTCGCGGTGCTCCTGCTGAACATCGGCGGGGTCGCGCGGCTGCAGGACGGCTTTCGCGACATCCTGATGGCGCTGGTGGGTGCTCTCGTCGTGGAATTCAGGGGGGTCTGCCAGTACTGGGTCGGTGGCAGCCGTGCCGGCGGGCTGGCTGCGACGGCGGCGGTGCAGCGCTCCGTGGCCGCGAGCAGCGCGATGGCCGCGGGGGAGCGATCGCCGCGCTCCTCCATTTTCGGCAGGGGGCACTGACCATGGCGGCGATCCCGCTCAACACCCTCATCCGCCCGGCGGTGGACCACATCGCCACGACCTACGGCGCCTCCGGGGGCGCGCCGGCGATGGCCATGATGGCCGCGATCGGCCTGCAGGAGAGCGGCTTCGAGGCGCGCGACCAGCTCGAGGTGCAGAACGGCCGCCTGGTGCCGGGCGCGATCGGCCCGGCCACGGGTTTCTGGCAGTTCGAGCGGGGTGGTGGCGTGGCCGGGGTCATGCGGCACCCCGCGTCCCGGTCCGCCGCGCAGGACCTCGCCGCCGCCGGCGGCGTCCCGTTCGACGCGGACGCCATCTGGCGGCACTTCGCCACCATCGAGGGCGACGAGCTCGCCGCCGCCTTCGCGCGGCTGCTGCTGCTGACCGACCCGCGGCCGTTGCCGGCTCCGGAGGCCGTGAACGAGGAGGAGGCCTGGCAGTACTATCTGCGCAACTGGCGGCCCGGGAAGCCGCACCGCCAGACCTGGGGCGGCTACTGGGCCGCCGCCTGCGCGGCCGTGGCGGGCCAGCCGGCCGTGCCGGCCGTGCCGCGCCCGACGGCGCCGGTCGCCCCTGCCGTCGTTCCCGGCGGCGCAGATCCCGCTCTCGCGGCGCGCGTTGCCGCGCTCGAGGACATCATCACGAAGCTGCGCGCCGCGCTGCGTTGAACGAAAGGGAGATATCCATGGACATGGCGACCAAGCGGGGCCTCGGCCCCTCCCTGCTGCATGTGGCCGGCGCGATGCTGGTGACCGGGCTCGGCGCGCTGGCCTCCGGCTACCTGCTGCGCGACGGCGCGATCGGCGCCTTCTACGGCGCCGGCATCGCCTCGGTGTGGTTCCTGGCACGCGAGATCGCGCAGATCGAGCCGCACTGGGGCTGGAAGACCTGGCGGCTGCGCGCCTCCGTCGAGGAGCGCCAGCGGCTCATCCGCCAAGCTGGCTGGCCGGCGCTGGTAGCGCACGCCCAGGCGGCGGCGATCCTGCTCATCCGCTACGTCTGAGCTCGCCGGGCGGCGCGCCTGGCGGAACCACTCATCCCCAATCGAGAGGATCCAGCGCCGTCTGGACAGGCGAGGGCGGCCGGGGGGTGGTCCCCCGGCCGTCGAATTGTGACGCACGAAGGCCCGCCGGGCCCTGGGGATCACTCCCTGGGGCCCGGCGGGCCTTTCGTCGTTCGTGGATCAGATGAACTCGATGCCGGTGTAGACGCCCGCGGCGCGGACCGTCTCCCGATATCCCGCCTCACCCTGGTCATCATCTTGTCCCACTTCGATCCGCCCGGGTCGTAGTGGCCGTGCAAGACCTCCGACACCCGGCCGCCCTTCACGTCAAACCTGTGGCCGACGTCCTCTTGGCTCATGCCCGGGTGCAGGCGGCAGCGCTCTTCACGATGTCGGGCAGGTAGGTCTGACGATGTCGGGCAGGTAGGTCTGGCGGTAGTCGCAATGCGCGCAGCGCAGCACGATGCGCTGCGCATGCACGAGCGGGAACAGGGGAGGGTGGTTGCTGTCGTTCCCGCAGGTGAGCGGATGGACGCTTCGCGCCACCTGGTGGTGGCAGATCGCATTCATCGCGCTCAGCAGCTCGGCGTCGGTCATTGGTCCTCCACCCGCAGGTAGGGCATCCCGCCGGGCAGGATCGACCAGAGGTCCCGCGGCAGCGTCCAGCTCACCAGCCCCGCCGCCACGCCCAGGAGCACCAGCTGCTCCATGGCCGTGTGCTCGCCCGTCCAGAACCGGCCGCGGCGGTCCGTGCAGGCGTTGAGGAAGGTCCACCCGCCACCGGCGCTGCGTCGAAACTGCTCCGGTAATTCCAGCAGAAGGACCTTGATCTCGGCGGCATGGTTGCCCACGCGCGTGCGGCTGAAGGGCACGCTGGTGATGATGCCGTCGACGCGCACCAGGTCCTCGGGGCGGTCCATCGCGTCGACGAAGAAGCAGGCGTTCCAGATCCGGAAGACCGCGTCCGGCGACAGGATGGGCGTGTCGCTCGCCGGCGATTCGCTCATGCGGTCTCGACGGCAATGCAGGAGGGCAGGCGGACCAGCGCCGCCGAGGTGGTTGTCATCGCTCCACCGTATCACAGGAGAATAGGAAAAAAACCTACCGATCGTATGAAGCCGATGTGAAGTGATGTGCTGGCGATGTGGTGCACCAGGCGGCGCCCTGGAAAATTTGCCGGTTCAAGGCATTGATCTAGCGCAAATCGTGGTGTCCACGTTGGTAACACGGGTTCGAATCCCGTACGGGATGCCAGAGTAAAATCAATCACTTAGAGCCTTCTCCCGCCGCCCAGATTTGTCATTTGCCACTGATTTGCCACCTGCGCGGGCCGCGCGCCCGGTCACACCGCTGAATCGGCGCTCGTTGGATCCGGCGAGCGCGTCCTCGATCACTGGCCCGAAGACGCCGGCGAGCGCTTCCTGCGCCTCGCGCGCGAGCGGGTAGTGCTCCACGCCGCGCAGGTAGACCTCGAGGTTGCGGTCGGAGGTGTGCCCGGTCAGCGCCCGGATGGCGCGGTTCTCGAAGCCGAGCATCTTCAGCGCCACCGGGCCTGTCGCCCGGAGCCCGTGCAGCGTGTAGCGCGCCAGGCCGAGTTGCTCGAGCAGCCGCGCCAGCGTCTCCTGCGCGTTGGCTGTCGTCCATGGTCGGCCGCGCGGGGTGACGAATAGCCTGGTCGCGCCGCGGCCGCGCATCGCCTCGATCGCGGTCGCCAGTGGCGCCGGCACATGGATCCGCAGCGGCACCTCGGTCTTGCCCTGGCTCAGCGTGAGCGTCCGGCTGGCGGCGTCGTACTGCTCCGGCCCGAAGCGGGTCACGTCGCCGCCGCGCTGCGCCGTGAGGAGGTAGCCGACCAGCAGCGCGCGGAACTCCGGCGTCGCCGCGCGCAGCGCGGCCAGGAGCACCTCCGGCGGCCAGGGCCGGTGCGCGGTGCTGACCGGCGGCTTGAGGCGGCGGGACGCCTCCCATGGGTTCGCCAGACCGGCCTCGGGGTGAACCCGCCGGTAGTGGCGCATGGCGCTGATCATGCGCGCGCGCAGCGCGTTCCACTCGATCGCGTGGCCGGCATCGCCGCGGCTGTGGTCGGGAGCGTACCTGGCCCGCAGTTCCTCGATCCAGGGCTCGGTGAGCGCAGCCGCCGGGAGGTCGCCGAAGTGGGTCCGGAAGCCGTCCAGCACACGGCGGTAGTCGGCGCGGGTCTTGGGCGCGAGCTGGCGATAGTCGGCGCTGTCGAGGTAGGCGGTGATGACGTCCTCGACGGTGTGGCGCCCAGAGCCAGGGGGAGCGAAGGCGCCCTCGAAGAACCTCTCAGCCTGCTGGTAGGCGATCCGGAAGGCTTCCGACCCCTCAGGGCCGGGAAGGGGGATTCGCCGGCCGTTGCGGCGGTAGTAGAGGTAGGTCGCGCCGCTGGCCGCCTGCACGGCCTGGACGTAGGCGGGCCGGGCCGGCGAGCCCCTCAAGGCGCTGCTTCGCTTCCCTGATCGCATCCCCTGGCTCCTCCGCCTGGCGCATCCCCCATGCGCGGGCGATCGAAGCATCCACCTCGCCGCGGTGCCAGCGCAGCTGGCCGGGCAGGTGCTCGCGCGCCGGGGGAACCAGGCCGGCGGCCAGATAGGCCTTCAGCTGGCGACGCGTCAGGCTCAGGTAGCGCTGCAGCGTCGGCTGGTCCATCAGGAGCGGCCAGTCGGGCAGGCGGAGCGCCGTCATGCGACGCGCTCCAGGCCCTCGAGGAAGGCGCGGACGTGCGCCCGGGCCTTGCCCTTGAGCTTGTCGGGGTCGGGCAACCGGGCCATGAGCGCGCGCGCCGCCGCGGCGATCGCCGCCTCGCGCGTCTCCCCGCGGTGGCACAGGGGCGTGCCGCCGCCGCAGGCCGTGCCGTCCGGCGCGTCCCAGAAGTCGTAGGCGTAGGCGGCGAACCAGCAGGAGCGGTCGGGCGCCTGCACCACCTCGATCACCCATTGGGCGCCCTTGCCGCGCGACACGGTGGCAGCGACCTTCCGTTCGCCCCATAGCTCGTCGTGCAGCCAGTCCGGCATGGCCATGCCGCCGTGCCGGTCGGAGCCGTCGGCCGTGTCGAACAGCCCGAGCTGCGTCATGGCGCCTCGCGCTTGTAGCGCTGCGCCAGGGCGCCGGCCTTCCGATCGGACAGCGGGCGGCCGGCACGGGCGCCGAAGGGACATTCGAGCCCAGGACCGGCCACGGCGCCGAACATGCGGCACATCAGCGGGCGCGCCTCGTAGACCGTGCAGCGCTTCTCGGCGTCGAGCATGGCGCAGCCGCCCGTCACGGGGTTGATGAGCATCACCATCTCGGTGGGGCCGGATGGCGCCGGCCTCGACAGCGTTCCCGGCGGGATGCGCGATGCCACCCGCTCGAGCTCCGCCGGCGACCAGGGCACCGGGCCGCAGCACTTGCCGCAGCCGGTCAGGCAGCCTTTCACCTCGGGGACCTCGCGGTAGAGCATGCGGAGGGCGCGGGCGGTCATGCCAGCCCCTCCCGCAGGATCCAGGTCCAGAGGTCCTGCATGTCGTCGGCGGCGCGGAAGCTGACCGCCTCGCGGCGCCGCGCGCCGGCGTGCTCGAGGCGGATCCAGCCAGCGAGGATCTGATAGGCGGCGTGCCGCTCGTAGTGCCCGGTCATGGCGCAGCCTCGTCGATGTTCCTCTTGGCCACGCCGAAGGTGATGGCGACCACCCAGGGGTTCGCGTCCCAGGCGCCGGCGCCGTGGAGATCATCCCAGAGCATCCCGAACGCAGCTCGCGCCGTGGCGCCTGCGCGAGAGAGGCCGTCGTGGCTGTGCCACCAGCAGTCAGGCACACCGCGGCCGCCGAGATTGATCATCCCCTCCGCCATCGCATCCGCCTCGCTGATCTGCTGCAGCCGCTCCACGCGCACCGCGGTCACGTTCAGGGTGAAGCGGCTGGCCCAGCGCGGCATGTGGATGGAGGGGCGCCATTTGACGTCCACCCGGGGGCCTGCGGCCGTGGCCTCAGGATGATCGAGGCGATACCACGGCTTGAGATCTGGATTCGCGCTGGTCGCGTGCGCCTCCCGCACCCACAGGCGCATGCCGGGGCGGTAACGCACCTCCTGGCGGGTGATGACGCGCCCGATCGCTACCTTGGGCCAGGGCTCGCTCTCGGTATGATGCAGGATCACCGGGGCGTCCTGCTCGACCCCGTCCTCAGTGATGCGGAAGGTCTTCGGCTGCGGCTTCAGGATCCGCCGCGTCTGGGTCTTGCGTCCGTCGAGCAGCGCCCTGACCATGCTGCCTGAAAAGATTATGGGGCGGTCGGTCATGCCGGCGCCCTTTTGCCCGCGACCAGGCGCACCAGTTCGCCGGCCTTGGCGTCGTAGCGGAACGGCACGGAGACCCAGGCGTAGAAGCGCACCGTGTAGGTGCCGGGGTCCAGCTCGTCAGCCACCTCGCCGGGCTCGACGCCGTAGATTTCCGGGTCGTCGGCCAGGCAGAGATGCATGTCCGCCCCTGACGGGGCCGCCGGCATCGGCGGGTCGATCGTCCAGCGGCTCCAGCCGCTATCATCCTCGTCCTCGTCGGGGAGGTGATGCACGGTGAGGGTGCCGGTGCCGTGCTGCGTCCGCCGATCGAAGCTGATGATGTCGCCGTCCTTGAGTAGCGGCACGTCGTCATGCGGCTCCTCTCCGTGCTCATCGCCGAGGACATGCCCGGAGCCGCGGGGGATGAGCCATTCCGAGGGGTGGTCGGTGGTGTGGTAGATGATCTCGTCCGAATAGTCGGTGGGGATCCATGCTTCGGCAGCCGGACCCGGCACGGCAGCTTGCATGTCGGGGGCGTCGGTCATCCCTTCACCTCCTCGATCGCGTCCGCGAACGGGCGGCACACAACGGCCTCGCCGCCATCCTTGAACGCCCAGGCCTGCCACGCGCTCAGGTCGACGCCGGCGGCCGCCATCACCTTGGGCAGGCGGCGGTGCACCTCCGCCTCCGTCTGGAAGTACTCGCGCTCGATGAGCGTCCTGGCGACCTGCATGCCCGCGAGGCCGTGGGCGAACTTGCCTTCCTGCTCGAGCACGCTCCTCGCCGCCCGGAGGCCCAGCATCGCGAGCACGAGGACGCGCAACTTCGGGTCGGCGATGGGAACGACGCGCCCGTCCGCCGGTACGGCCGCCGGCATGTCGAGACTGGGTTGCTTGGTCACAGGTTCTTCTCCGCGAAGAGGGCGATGCCGGCGATCACCAGGATGAGATTGCTCAGCACCATGAGGACGACCATCGCCGCCGCGAACGGGCCCTTCTCGGAGAGCGGCGTGGATGGGCCGCCCAGGGCAAAGCTCTTCCCGGTCCGCAGCTCATAGACGACGGCGTACAGGAAGAACGAAGGGATGACCGCGCCGGCGAGCACGATGATCGCGAGGCTCAACGTTTGCATGCGCGCACTCCGTCTGGCGTCGTCTGGCGCTCGAGGCGCCGGGCCATGGCCAGGGTGTTCTGCAGATCGCGGCGGGGATGACCGCTGCATGTGCTGGCGGCGAACAGGGCTGCACCGCTGGCCCTGTGGCGGAACCGGAGGTGGTGGCCGCCGGTGAAGCCGTCCCACACCCACGCATCGCCCAGGGCGCCGAGGATCTCGCGCACGCGCTTGGGGGCGCGGGTCATGTGCCGTCTCCCATGAAGATCCGCTTCGGCGTCGCGCCGCAGGACGGGCAGCAGAGCCCTTTCACCAGACGCGCGACCTTGAGCGCGTCCATCGGCAGCCAACAGGCCGTCCAGACGTGCTTGCAGTCGCCGCAATGCACGACCATCGGTTTGCGGTCGGCCCCGGGCGCGCTCATTGCATCCGGCCTTCGCCGGACGCGGCGGGCTTGGTGCCGGCAAGCTCGGCATAGGCGGCGCGGATCGCGGCCGGCTCGACCATGAGAATGGAACCGTCCCGCAGCTCCATCGTGGGATGGATGCGCGCCAGGTCCGCCTTGGCGGCCTCGATGGCCTTCGCCTCGTTGGGGGCGATGGTCACCAGGGTGTGGTTGAAGACGCGATTCCGCACGGGGTCGCGGAGCATCGCGACCGAGATGAACAGCGGCATCAGCGGCCTCCCGAGCGCAGGTGCGCATCGAGCTTCTGGGAGAGGGCGGCATGCACGGCCGCTGCCGCGTCGCGGTCCCTCGGGTTGTTCGGGTCGAATTCCACCCCAGGGATGCCAACCATCAGCTGCGGCGGCAGCGGGATCGGCGTCGCCGGGTCGGCCGGCTTCCAGAGGTGCAGCACGTAGGGGTGGTTGCTCACCCACTGGCTGCGCGGCGGGTGCAGCTGCATCACCGCCTCCTCCTCGTCCCAGAACAGGCGGCAGGCGAACTCCATTTCCGCCCAGTTTGGCGTGCGGCGGGCCGTGCTGACCGAGACGTGCTCAAAGACATCGGAGGAGGCGATGATGCGGAGCGTCGTCGCGGTCGGCTTGTGCAGGACCTCGAAGGCGCCGTAGGGCGAGCCGTAGGGCGAGGCATACAGCCCGCCCAGGCGATGCGGCTCGAGGTGCAGCCAGGGGGCGGGGCGCATCAGCAAAGCCCTTTCAGTGTGTGGAGGACGGCGCGCATGACTGCGATCTGCCGGTCGGCCGTGGCGCGCGGGAGCTTTCCAGCCTCGACCCACCGGGGGTAGACGCGCTCGCGCTGCGCGATCTCCCGCTCGACCTCCTTGATCTGCGCTTCGAGCGGGATGGGGAGAGAGCCGCCGAACAGGTCGCCCATCACGCCGCATCCTGCTTCTCGGCCCGCTGCTGGATGCAGCGGTAATAGTGCTCGTCGCAGTAGGGGTAGCGGCGCCCGTCGGCCTGGATCGGGGCGTCGCAGTAGCGCCAGCGCGGGAAGTCCTGGCCCGAGGGCAGGCAGTAGCGGCACGCGCGCCCCGACTCCCGCACCGCGGCGGAGACGGCGGGCGGAGGAGCCTCGCGGAGCTCGCGTTGCGGCTCCGGCGTCGGGGCCTGGTCAGCGGCGCGGGCCTGCGCGTTGCGCGCCATGATGTGCTGGAACGCCGCGGCCCCGCCCCGCAGAAGGGGGATGCGTTGAAGAGGAGCCTTCTCGGGCTGGATCTTGGGGGCCGCGGCGGCCGGCCTGGTTGCCGGCTTCGGCGCCGGCGCGGCGGCCTTCTTGATCGGCGACTTCCGCCCGGGCAGATCGAGGCGGTGCGCCTTGCCCACGACCGCGCTTTTCGTGCGGCCCATCGCCTGGCCGATCTTCGCCGTGGACATGCCGGTCGCCCAGAGCTCGCGCAGCCGCGCGATGTCCTCGGGCGGCCAATCCTGGGGAGGATCCCTGAAGGCCATGGCGCTCACATCCCGAGCGCGCGGCGGTAGAGGTCGAGCAAGGTTTCTTGCTCCTCCACCTCGGCGGGCTCGGCCTTCCGGATCTTGAGGATCTGGCGCAGGACCTTCACGTCGAAGGCGGCGGACTTGGCCTCGGCCATGATGTCCTTGATGTCGGACGAGAGCGCCTTCTTCTCCTCCTCGAGGCGTTCGATGCGCTCAATGATCGAACGAAGCCGCTCGGCGGCGATGCCGCCGACCTCGGCCTCGTCGGATGTCTGCTTGGTCGCCTTGTTATCCGGCATTCACCGTATCCTTCCTGATGTAGCGGACCACCCGCTGCAGGCCGAGGTCGGCCAGGATGGCGGCCGAGGGCTCGGAGCGCGCCATGAGGACGTCGGAGAGGAACTGAGGGCTGATGCCGACGCGCGTGGCGTAGGCCCGCTGGCTGCCTGCGGCGGCGATCCGCTCGCGCAGCAGCCCATAGACGTCGACCGCTTTCAGCAATTGGCTCATCCGCTTCTCCCTCCCAGAAGTCAGCACATTTTCCCGCGCATAACAACAGGAAAATGTGATTACCGGCTTATGCCTGGGCGGCTGTCGGGCGCGCGAGCTTGAGCCCCACGGGCTCGGCGACGCGAACGGTCCTGCCCTCCGGTTCTTGCCGGATGCCGTCCACGAACCGCTGGCCGGCGGCGCGCAGCGAGACCAGGACGCTACGCCGGTCGTTCGGATCCTCCCGCCGGCGGACGAACTCGATGCGCTGGAGCGCGTCGATCGCGCGCACCACCGAAGGCTTCGGGATGCCCATCTCGGCCGCCATGGCCCGCACGGTCATGGCGCCGCGGGCGTTGATCAGCAGCAGCACCGAGAGCTGGCGCACGGTGAAGTCGCGCTCGCGCTCCTCCTGGCGCACCAGCCGCAGGAAGAGCGGCAGCAGGTCGGTCATGGCTCAGTCCCCCTCGGCCCAGAGCTCCGCCTCGGCCTTGCGGGCGAGGAGGGCGTCGATGTCGGACAGCACGTCCGCGAAGAAGCCGGTCGACAGCTCGATGGCGATCGCCCGGGTCCTCTCGCAGCCGGTGTGCTCGCGCACATGCATCGCCAACGACTCGGCCGAGCGGATCTTCCACACCAGGTCGAGCAGGTGGCCGTGGTCGATGCTGAGAGCATTGGTGGCGCTCACGGCATCGGCGAAGTGCGTCAGCTTGGTCGGCCGGCGGGCCGGGTGGTCCGCCGGGTAGAGCGTCTTCAGCCGTGCGTCGTGGCACAGCCAGGGGCCATCGTGACGGACCCGCATGCCGTTGAGGGGGATCATCAGAAGGGATCCGCCGCCCCGTTGATCGCCGTCTGGCGAGCGCCCTCCATGGCGCCGAGCAGGGCGGCCATCTGGAAGCGGTCGAAGATGAGGGGCTGCATGCGGCGGCCGTTGCCGGTCGCGACGACGTGCAGCTGCGGGCCGCGCTTCGTCTGGAACACCTCGACCGACACCACGGCGCCGGAGGCGGAGGCGACGAGGGTGGCGAAGGTCTGCTCGCCCTCACGCGCCTCCTCGGTCACCTGCGCCTGGGCGCGGGCGATCTCGGCCTCGTCGGGCAGCAGATGGGACTGGCTCATTGGGATCTACCTTGTGCTGGGGTGAATGGAGCGGGCGTTTGGTCAGGCGCCCGCCCCGGGAAAGTCATCGGCGTCGACCATGCGCGCCGCCGCCGCCCGGGCCTGGGCCTCCTCGAGGTAGGCATGGACGTGCCCCTTGTGGTCGAGGAAGCAGGCCGGCTTGGCGCCGTTCGGCATGACCAGGACCCTGACCGTGAAGCGCGGCTCGTCGCCCAGGATGGCCTCGACGGTCGAGCGGTAGGCTGCCGCGAGCTCCACCACGCCCTCCTGGGCGACAGGGGGCCGGCCCGCCTCGCCATCCACCTGGCGCGCCCCGCGCAGGGGGAGCACGGCCGCGGCCGGCTCCGCCCGTTCCGCCTGCTCCGTGGCCTCCGGCTCGCCGTCCTCCTCCTCCGCCGCCACGACCTCGGCGTAGTCGACGTTGTCGAGGACCTTGCCGAAGTTCACGGGGGCGCCGCGCTCGGCCTTCTCGTCCAGCTCGATGGCCGAGGCGAGCTCGACCGAGAGCGGCAGGTACTTGGCCAGCCGCCGGATGACGGTCTTGCGGGCCATCTCGTCGTAGTGCTCGAACCAGGGGCCCTGGGGCGCCCGCTTGTACTTCTCGGCCGCCCGGAGCGCCTCCTTCACGTTCGAGGAGCCGTCCCGGATGCGGTCGATCTCGCCCTTCGCCATCCACTCGAATTGGTAGCCGCCGCCCTTCATCTTCGCGACGGCGTAGGCGCCGATGAACTCGCCGCGCTCGCCGTTCAGCGCCGGCTCGTGCTCGATGGTGTCCTCGATGCCGTAGCTGATCCGGAACTTGTCGCGGGCGAAGACGGCGCGCGCGGCCAGCGTCTCGATCTGGCCCGAGCGGCGGGCGAGCTCGATGTAGCCCTGGTAGCCGATGATGACCTGCACGTCCGTCCGGTTCGCCTTGGTGTTCCGGTAGGGGATGAGGTGGACGTGGCGCAGCGGGGTGTTCGGCTCGAGGCCCATCTGCGCGACCGTCACGGTCGCGCCGAACAGGCTGGCGAGGTTCGCCTCCATGAGGCGGGGCGTGACTCGCAGGGCGCGCAGCCCGAGGTTGAGCATGCGCTCCGGCGTCATGTGCCGGGGCAGCACGGCGGCGATGGTGTCCTTGTGGGCCTCGAAGAAGCTCTTCACGAGGTCGCCGCCGGCGTCCTTGGCCACCTGCTTGCCGGCGGCGCGGATGGTGGCGAGATCGCGGGTGGGGGCGCCCGTGGGGGGCTTGCTGTTCTGGCTCATGGCGTCATGCCTTCTGCTGGGTGGGGGCGGCGAGCGCGGCGCTCAGGATGGGCGGCCATTCGATGCCCTCGAGGACCTCATCGGCGTCGTCCCAGAGCTCGCCCTTGGCCTGCTGCTCGAGGGCCGCATGTGCGGCCTCGCACATCTCCTGGGTCACGACGGCGGGTTCGGGCGCCGCCTCGGGCGCCTGGCGCAGGATCTCCCGGCGCAGCCTGTTCGCGGCCCGGTCCAGGCCGGCGGCGACGCCGGCGAGGCGGGCGACGGCCGCCTCGGAGGGCGGGGCCAGCATGACCAGCCCGAGGTCATGCATGCACTGGGCGATCTCGGCCTGAGCCAGCACGAAGGGGCGCTGGCCGTCGGTCAGGCCGAGCGCGCCAAGGCCCGCGGGGACGGTGGCGGTGCTGGACATCAGGCGTACTCCCCGGCCTGCGCGTAGGCCCAACCGGGCAGATCGAGGCGCACGGGCCGCTCGTCGTATCCGGGCCAGATCCCGGCCCGCTCGCAGCGGGCCCAGATTTCGAGCTGGGCGGCGACATCGCGCCGGCCGAGATCCACGGCGCGCTGGTCGAGCTCGTAGATCGCCGGCAGGAAGGGCGGCTCCTTCTCGACCGCGACGAAGAAGAACGCCTGCGGGTCCTGCCACGTCGCGGTCAGGCCCTGGGCATAGAAGGCGTTCTGCCAGTGCCACTTGTAGTTCGCGACGGCCCGCGCGAAGCCGGCGGGGCTGGCGTCCTCGGTGGTCTTGAGGTCGATCGCCACCCCCCAGTCGAGCCGCAGCGCGTCGGCGCGGCCGCGGCAGCGCAGGCCCGTCACGGCGTCGATCCAGTAGAAGCTGGCCTCGCAGGCGAGGCCCTCGGGGGCGAGCATGTCGCGCAGCGTGGGGTGGGTGTGGACGGCGTCGCGCAGGCGCAGGGCGGCCTCCCACTCCGCGCGCTTCACCAGCTCGCGGCCGCCGGCGCGCTCGATCTCGGCCTGGGTGGCCTTCTCGCGGGCGGAGATCCGCTCGAGGTCGGTCACGAAGTAGGTCGCCTCGAGCAGATGGGGCTGGAGCAGCGCCATGTGGCGCAGGGTCCCGGCGGCGAGGGCCTCGGTCTCCTTCTGCGGCACCAGGACCTTCGCGGGCGCGACGGCCAGGCGCTTGAGCTTCGAGACGGAGACTTCCGGCCCCGAGTGGTACTCGGCCTCCGGCACATTGAAATGGAGCCCCGGCTCCCGGGGTGTGGGCCTCGCCGGAACCGCCGGGGCCTCGGCCACATCTATCGCGTCGCTCACTCTCGCCTCCGTCATAACGACGAGAGGAAAACAACACGATCCTGTGGTTTGCGTCAAGCGGAAAAAAGAAAGGCCGCCGGCGGGTGGTCCGCCAGCGGCCGAGTCTAGGGAGGAAACGTCCAAGAATGTCGAGCCGCCGGGGAGGCGGCTCGATGTGGTTCACAGCATACTGCGATTCGCGGCGCAACAGAAAAAACGCCGCCCCGGTCTCCCGAAGCGGCGTCGCCCAGATGGGCCAGTGCGGTGGTCAGCGCAGAATGCCGACCACCAGAGCGATGATCGCCGTGCCGAAGGCGGCCACCTCCCCGAAGCGCTCGAGGAGGTGGGCCAGCCAGCGGCGCAGCCCCTCCGGCAGGAGGGCGTGCGCGATGGTCCTGAGGTCCAACGCGAATGTTCCGGTCATGCTCTCTCTTCCTTCGCCCCATTTCCTCGAAGGGCCGGTCCCTGGGGCGCGGACCGGCTTGCACGCCGGCCCCCTGAGCGGAGGCCGGCGGCACGCGGTCAGTAGCTCCCGACCTGCGCCGGGGCGCTGCGACGGCGAATCATATCGACCACCACCATCAAGGCGGCGACCGTGTTCGCCATCGCCAGCATGAATTTCCCGACGAGTTCGAGCAGCTGAGCGATCATGGGTATCTCCTTCCCCCCGTTCACGACGGGCGTCCCATGGGGGGCGGCTGAGACGCTTGCGCGCCGCCCGGTTGCCCAGGCGGCGGCATGCGATCACGGCTTCCGGATCTGGATGAGCCGCGTAACCACGTCGGTGCCTTCCTGGCGGAAGGTCCCGGCGGGCAGTTTCTCCGTCTCGGTCTTGAGGTCGCGGAGCCAGGAGCGGAACTCCTTGGCCCGGCGCTGCTGCTGGTGGAACGCGCCCTCGCTCATGATGGCGACGAGGGTGCCGCCAGGCCGGAGCAGCTCGTAGGCACGACGCACATGCGCAATGTCGGCGCCGTTTCGGAACGGCGGGTTCATCGCGCAGGCGTCATATGTGGTGTCTCCGGCGATGGAAAGGAAGTCGCCATGGATCACCGCGACGCGGGGATCTGCGATCGCTCGCAGCTCGCCCACGTTGCGCGGGTCAACCTCGATGGCGTGGATGGACTGCGCCGTGCCCGCGAGGAGTGCTGCCTTCACCAGTCGGCCCGTACCGGCCGATGGCTCGAGGAGCCGCTCGCTGGCGGGGAGCATCCCCACCATGCGCGCGGCCACCTCGGGCGGCGTCTCGAAGATCTCGAAGGTCTTCTTGCGGTCGATGACCGCGCCGTCGCCAAGGGCATTGGCGATCAGCGGGGCGGGGTCTTCGGCGAAGACGTGCCCGCCCTTGTGGCGATTCCACTTCCCCCCCAGTGCCTTCAGCACCGCATCGGTCGCCTCGTAGGTCGGGCGATCGAGCTGCTGCGGGAGCTTGAGGACGTTCCCCTCGCAGGTCGACGTGGCCAGGACGGCCGCGACCTCGGAAGGGACCGGGACGGTCTTGGGCGGCGCCGCGATGGGCGCCGTCAGGGGAGCAGGCCGCGGCCTGAGACCAGGCGCGATGCGCTTGCCCCCGCCTGCCGCCACCTTGCGCCGGATCTCGGCGCAGAGGGAGCGGTAGTCCTGGTGGTACATGCCGGCCGCGCTGAGGATCTCGGCGTCCTGTGGGAGCCGGGATCCGAGCATGCGCTCGGCTTCCTCCACCGACAGCGGATTCGGGGTGCCGTCTTCGTGCGTGCGATGCTGCAGCGCGCGGGCCGTGGCCCAGAGATACAGGCCATTGCCTTGCATGGTGAGGGGCGCCGTATGGATGGCGCTTTGCATCACCGCTGCGATCTCGCACGGGCCGACGATCATCCCCGGATGCTGGCCCATGACGATCTCCAGCCTCTCGGCCGGGATCCGGTCCAGCATCCAGCGGGGGGTATCGCCGTGCTCGATCGGCCAGGTCGAGGTGGAATGCACCACCACGGGGCCTTCGAGCCAGGCGCGCGTCTCCGCATCGAGCTTCACGAGGTTGAAGGCCTCGAGGAGCGCCGATGCGAAGCGCGAGCTGCCTTCCATGCTCGACATGAAGCTGAGCATGGGCGCGACGCGCGCCAGGTCGTCTGGCGTCGCCGGAGGAAAAGGGTTCTTCCCCATGGGGGGAGGTCTCCTCGCCCGCTATGGCCACAACGGGCCTCCCGCGCGGGCGGGACGGAAGGCATGCGCACCACCGGACGGGCCGGTGGCGGCATGCGGCTTGGTCACCACTCGAAAGTGGGCAACTCATCGGAGGTGAGGCCGTCCGTGTCGAGGCGAAGCCAGTCCGCCTTGTGCTCGGCCGCCAACTTCATCAGGGCAAGGAAGGCATCGGACAGGCCGGCATTCTCGCGCTGATGAAGCGTTTCGGGGAAGATGGGCTCCCCGAGCACTCGGATGAGGAAGCCCCCATAATAGGACGCGACCAGGAACGGCTGCGCGCCGTCCTCAAGGTCGGCGAGCGCCATTTCGTGCAGGCGCTCGTTGTCGTCCTTCGTGATGTGCCCGGTGCTGAGCATCACGACGCGCTGGAATTCGAGTGAGATGGTCATGGTGGTCTCCATGGCCCCCTGTTCGCGACGGGCAATGCCCGGGGGCGTGGCATCGCTTGCGCACCGCCGGCCGAAGCCGGCGGTGGCAGACGATCAGGTCGCGGCCGCGGCGCGCGCGATGATGTCGCGCATCGACGGGCCGTGCCGCAGGTGGATGGTCTCGCCGTACCAGGCCACCGCCCAGGCATTTGCGCCATTGCGGGGGTCGGCACCGACCGGGAAGACGCGGGTCTCCCCGTTGATCTTCTTGGAGTGCGCGACGGCCTTGATGCAGGCCTCGACGAAGGTCTTGGTCTCGGCGAGCTTCACGGTGCGGCTCCACTGCACCGCCGCTTTCGCGGCGCTGCGGTAGACGACGAAGCCGACCGGCGGCGGGAGCGGCGTGTTCATCACGAGGCTCCCGCCGCCGCGGTCAGCCGGCGCGCCTCGGCCTCCCACTTCTGGGCGAGGTCGGGCGGCGGCTGCAGTAGGTCGGTGGTGATGGCGGGCGCCGGCGGGCCGTAGTCGCCGTGCCGGACCACCAGGTTCTCGGCGTGCCGGTGCGCGCCCTCGGCGCTCTTGAGGGCGCCGCGGACGCGCTGGGCGGCGCGCTTGCAGCCCGCCTTGCGGAGGAGGCGGCGGGCGTGGCGCAGGCACTCGATGGCCTGCTCGATGCGCGCCGGGTCGCGGCGCGCAGCGTTGGTCGTCATGGTAGTGGTTCTCCATGATCCCCCGTGATCGAAGGGCGGCGCCCGGGGGGAGACGCCGCTAGCGCCGGCGCCCCGGGAAGGGGCGCCGGACTCTCATGCGGCGAGTTCTGCGCCGACCGACTTGGCCGGCAGCAGGTTGCGGAAGAGGACCTTCTGGATCCCCAGGTCGATCGGGGCGTGGTCGTTGAACCCGACGATGGAGTCCGTCTTCGGATCGTGCACCACCTCGCTGGCCTTGATGGTTAGGCCGGCTTCGCGATCGTCCACGACGACGAGGATGCAACGGCGCGGCTGCCGGTCGTTCGCCAGGGCGTTCGGCATGACCCAGGCACCGACGCCGAGGACGTACCTGTCGGCGTTGCGGCGCTTGGCCCAGGCCGCCGTCCAGGCGACCACCTTCGCTTGCGAAGGCGCGACCGAGGTCGCGTTGTCGTGTTCCTCGGGGTCGCCGAGGATGAACATCGAGCCCGACGGGCCGAATGTGATCAGGTGCGGCGTCGAGTTGGCGCCAGCCTTCTCGAACAGGTCCTTCATCATCTTCATGTGGTGATCGGCGGACTGTTCGGGGGTGCGGGCGAGCTCTTCGTGGTCACGGGAGGTCCCGTGGGCCATCATTCCGAAGATGGGATACTTCCGGTTCCTCTTGCGCTGCTTGCGCTCGAGGCGGCGCCGGTCCCCGCGATTGGGGGGCGGCATCTGGATGGAGGACATATGGTGTCTCCGGCCCCCATTCGCGACGGGCGATGCCCGGGGGCGAGGCATCGCATGTCCCGCCCGACGCGGGGCCGGGCGGGCATGCGATCAACCACCGCGCTCGAAGATGGCGGCGAGTGCGTCGACGTTGCTGACGACGGTCTCCTGGTAGGCGCGGAGTTCCTCCGCGAGCAGGCGCCGCAGCAGCTTCTCGACCTCCTCCTTGGTCACGTCTTCGACGCGCAAGGTGGAGGCCGACCATTCGGCCTCGGCCAGGTTCTCGGCATTCTCCAGGCGGCGCGCCGCGGCGGCGAGGATGTCCACCGGGCTCATCAGGATGGCCGTGTCGGTGTCGAATTCCTCGCCGGTGATGTAGCGGCGAACCACCTCGCGCGCGGCCTTCTCGTCGGGCGCCCGCACAGCCAGGCTGACGGGCACCGTTAGGGAGAAGCGCACGGTCACGCGCTTCAGCTGGACCGACTCAGGGTCCTGCTGGAACGTCGTGTAGAGGTGCTGATACGAGGGTGCGAGCGCCTCCCCTTCGAGGGGAGCGTTGCGGTTGGTCTCGTCGTTTTTGTCGTCGTCGGCGGGCTCGCCCTCCGGCGTGGCGCGCTCCTCGGGGGAGACGCCGGCCTTGCGGGCGAAGTAGTCGAAGCCGAGCGCCTCGTCGCCGCTCTTGAAGCGGCGGACCAGGCGAACCGGCGTGCCGGGCGCGCGATGCACGCCGCCATTTTCGGTGGCGGCGATGGCGTCCAGCGCGGCGTCGTCGCCGAGCTCAGCGACGAGCCCGGCGAAGTCGACGCGCCGCACGCCGACATCGGAGCCGGCGAGGGTGAAGTCGGTCATGGTGGTCTCCATGGCCCCCCGCCTCGGAGGACGGTGCCGGGGGGGCGCGGCGGTCCGTTGGCGCATGCCTCCCGCGAGGGGTGGCATGGCCCATCGGCTATGACCTGGTGGCCGAAGTGTTCCGGTACTGGTCCGGGTACTTCGCGCGCCAGAGCTCGTAGTCGACCCTCATCTCGAAGGTCTTCGCCCACTTCCCGCTCGACCAGATCTCGCCCTCGCGGGAGAGCCTGGCGAGGTCGGGTTGCCAGGGGGACGGCACCACTCCGCCGATCGTCACCTCGGCCGGCAGGTCGCCGTCGACCCAGAAGACCGGGGCGGCGATGATCTGCTGGGCGGCATCGAGGGTCACCTTGCGGGTGTGCCGGTTGTAGCGGAAGCGCAGGTTGCGCGGCACCGTGGCATAGACACGGTTGCCGGGCACCTTCCCCCAGTCGGGGCCGTAGACGGCCATCGCCCGGTCGATTGCGCGCCAGCCGGCTCGAAACCAGGCGTTGCGGGCGGCGTAGAGGGCGAGGATCTCGTCTTCGGAAAGGGCGTCGGTCTTGAAGCCCCGCGCCGCGGTGGCGGTGGGGGCTTCGCGGATGAGCTCGAGCGCGGCCAGAGCCTTGATGGCGGCGTCGCGGATCGTGTCGGGGTCGTTCGGCAGGGCGTCCCGCCAGCGGGCCACGGTCGCGATCACATCGAGTGCCGCCTTGAGCGCCACTCCGGAGACGGAGCGCACGCTCGGCAAGGGGAAGCTCATGGCTGTCTCCTGCGCTGCTAGTGCCACGACGGGCAGGCCCGGCAGCGGGCGGGCCGGCTTGCACGCCGGCGCACGGGGCGCCGGCGGCATGCGGCATGTCAGTCGTCCGTGGGGATGGCGGAGACGACGATCCATTGCATGGGCGTCAGCTCGTGCCAGTCCCAGGAGTTCTCGAGCACGTCCATGGCTTCGCCGTGGTAGCGATCGGGGGACGCTTCGAAGAGCGCGATCGCGTCGTCGGGCGAATGCGCGTCGACGAGGACGTCTGAGTCCACGGTCACCGAGGCACGCAGGCCGAGGCGATAGGTGGTCTTCGGACCACGATCGTCGGTGAGGAGCTTCGTCGGCGTCACGACGCGCGCTTGCGGCTGGTGAAGCAGCGTGCGCGCGGTGGCGAGCTTCAGCGTCCTGGCGGATATCGACCAGTACGGCGCGCCGTCGGGCACCGTCGGGTTCGTGGTGACGAAGTTGGTCGACACGGCCTTCATGGGGTCGTGCCGATCGTCGCGGAACTCGATGATCTGGTCGGTCATGGCGGCGATTGCGAGCGCCTCCCATGCCTCGGGGACGAGGCGGTGGGGGAAGCGCCGGAAGAACTCGGCGAAGGACATGGCTTTCGCGTTCCCGCCAAGCGGGCACACGAAGCAGTCGGGCATGGGGTGGTTCCTCTTGCTCAACGGGCCGCGGCGGGAGTGCCGCGGCAAGCGCCGGCGCCCCGGGAGGGGCGCCGTGCTTGCGGTCAGAGGATGTCGATCGGCGGGACCTTGGCGTCGATGACGGCCCAGGCTTTCCTGGCGTCGTCGTAGCGGGCCCTGAATGCGTCCGAGGACGCGATGTCGGCGCGCGCGATGGGGAGCATCGGCTCGCCGTCGCTGCCGATCCAGGCGGAGCCGCGCACGGGGGCGAGGCGTCCTGAGATGGCGATGTAGGCGTCGCGGTCTTCGCCATAGTCGGGATCGAAGCCGCCGGGCTGGTAGGTGCGCACGACCAGGGCGAGCTGGTCGGCGCAGCGCAGGGTGTACTTGCCGGCGTCGGTGACGTCGTCGTCGTTGTCCCAGGTGCCGAGCGAGATGGGCTCGTTGGCGGCCTGGGCGTCGATGAGCGCCTGGCGGTAGAAGGCCGGGTCGGCGGTGCCGGCGGCGGTGAGGGTGGGCTGCTGGCCCGGGCCCGCGTCGTCGTCGGGATCGCGCGTCGGCAGGCCGTCGTCGGCCATGGCGGCGGCAAGCATGGCGAACCCCTCGGAATTCATGGGGCCGCCGATCGTGATGGTCGCTTTCGGCATGATGGTGCCTCGGCTGGCGGCGGCGGCGCCGCGGCGGATCCGCGGTGCGTCCGGCGCGAGCGACGGGTGATGTGGTGGATATGGGGATGCTACGGAAGGAAATCAATCCGACAACCACAGAACGATAGGAGAAAAGACTCGCCTTGCGTCCGAACCATATCGCGGATTAGCCTGCCGTGTGGTTGATGCGCACGCGTGCCGAATGGGCGCGCTGCGGCATCGCTCAGGATCACAGGAAGTGCGGAGGGGCGTATGGCAAGAGTGGTCCGCCTGCGGGATGGGGAGGAGGGCCTTCCGGACCCCCTGGTGCCGGCGGAGGCCGACCTGCGCGGGCTGCGCTTCATGCCTCTCGACGTGATGCGCCTGCTGGACAGCGACTTCTACGCGCTGGCGAACGGGGCTGAGTTCAAGGCTGGCGTGACGCTGTGGGCGAAGTCGTGGAACCAGGTGCCGGCGGGCAGCCTGCCGGA
>Ga0315904_10004173_pt1 | contig 20782 bp, 16 predicted proteins | sample LakEriMetagenome_6_FD_203529 | JGI IMG/M metagenome (GOLD analysis project Ga0315904, IMG submission 203529) | Freshwater fungal communities from buoy surface, Lake Erie, Ohio, United States - Buoy 12 MA120 | ecosystem: Environmental > Aquatic > Freshwater > Lake | place: USA: Lake Erie, Ohio...
GATTTCCAGCAAGAGCTGGTGGACTTGATGAAAGAGGCCGTGAGCCTAGAGAAAGCCTTCATCAACGACTGCCTCCCTGTCGCCGGACTAGGGCTCTCGTCGGAGGAGTTCCAGCAGTACATTGACTTTATCGCGGACCGTCGCCTAGAGGGCGTGGGCCTCTGCCCGATCCACACCGGTCTGGTCAATCCCCTCCCCTGGCTCGCGGAGCTGATGGACATCAAAAAAGAACAGAACTTCTTTGAGGGCCGCGTCACCGAGTACCAGAAATCCAGCTCGCTCTCCCAAGTGGACGACGACGAGCTGTAATCCTCCCCCCCATCCCCCGCCCAGCGGGGGTTAGGGCGGCGAAATGTTTTAGGACATGCAATTATAATGACAATTAATCTGCCGGAAATCTTGCGCGACTTGGAGATCAAGCGCGCGGCACTGCTGCCAAGCGACCAGAAACCGTATTTTGACGGGCTGGAGGCGGTTCGCGACTTGGGCCTGCCGGAGCTTGAGATACGGCTTATCGGAAAAGACGCGGAGCGCACGTTTGCGCCTGAGATCGCGGCGCAGATCGTGGGCGATGCCCTGGTGACCTTTCACTTTGCACGCGGCCAGCAAGACGTCAACACCGACGAGAACCGCACGTTTGTGCGCGACACCACGACGCGTGTGGTGGAGAAGCTCTCCCGCCTGGGCGACAATGGACGTGGGGCACGGCTCAGCGACTACGATCTCTCGGTGCTGGTTGAGGCGGCGCTAATTGAGAAAGGTGCCTACGAAGTCGCCAAGGCTCTCGTGATGCAGCGCACCAGCTTCCCTTCCTCGCAGAACACGATCCCCAGTGACCAGATGCGCCTGATCCGCCGCAACGGCCAAGTGGTGCCGTGGAACCAGGACAAGATCGAAGTGGCGGTGCGCAAGGCGTTCCTCTCGATGAAGATGGAGGCCGACTCCGCGCCGCAGATCACGAGCCGGGTGAGCGAGCGTGCTCGTGGCCTTGGGATGACCTACATTCCCATCGAGACCGTGCAGGACCTTGTGCAAGAGGAGCTGGTGCTGGCAGGCTACATGAAAGTGGCCGAGGACTACATTCTCTACCGCGCCAAGCGCATGATGTTCCGCGCCTCCGAGGCAAGTGTCAGCAACGCCCCTGACCCGCAGTTCGCTTTAATTCCCGTCACCGAGGACGATGGCACGAGCAACTTCTGGGACGGTGAGGATCTGCGAAAGCGCATCCAGTTCGCCTCCATTGGCCTGGATCTGTGCTTAAGTGCCGGTGAGATTGAGGCTGAGCTGCGCCGCTCCATCCGCGCCGATATCCGCCACGAGGATCTCAACAAGACAATCGTTCTGAACGCCAAGATGCTGATGGAGCGCGATGCGGACTTCTCGTTCTTTGCGGGCCGGATTCTGCTGACCTACATCTACGAAGAGACCCTGGCCTGGGACATCGTGCGCGATGGCATTGGTGGGCTCAAAGAGGCGCACAAGAAAGCCTTCAAGCAGTACTTAGACTACGGCGTGCAGATCGAGCGCCTCGCGCCCAGTCTTCTGAGCTACGATATTGACCGGCTCGCCAACGCCCTCGACCCCACGGCAGACCTCGACTTCGATTATCTCGGCCTCCAGACCCTCTACGACCGCTACCTCATCACGGACAAGACCGGCAAGCGCCCACGTCGTTTGGAGGCGCCGCAGTTCTTCTGGATGCGCGTCGCGATGGGCCTGTTCTACGCCGATGCACAAAATAAAGAAGAGCATGCGCTAGAGCTTTACACCATGTACAAGAGCCGCCGGTTCTGCTCTTCGACGCCTACTTTATTCAACTCAGGCACACTTCATAGCCAGCTAAGCTCCTGTTATCTCTACAAAGTGGATGATAGCATCGAATCCATCATGATTCGTGGGATCGCCGAGAACGCGTTTCTCTCCAAGTGGGCCGGTGGCCTCGGGGGTTCGTGGACTGCGGTGCGCGGAACGGGCAGCCATATCAAGGGCACCAACGGCGAGTCACAAGGCGTTATTCCCTTCCTGAAGATGCATAATGATCAGCTAGTCGCGGTGAACCAATGTTTTGTCCCCGGTACAAAGCTCTTCACGGGGCGTGGCATTGTCCCTATCGAGAATACTCGTGAGGGTGATCTGGTGCTGGGCAAAGACGGAGAGTACCGCCGTGTTGAGAAAGTGATGGAGTACGAGCAGAACGATGCGCTTGTCTCCATTGACATCAAGCACAGCCTTGAGCCTCTGAAAGTGACGGCAGGACACCCGATCTTTGCCCTTCGTGGCATCCCCATGGAGCTAGGCAACGAGCGGGCGAAGACACGCATTCTGGATAAGGGTAAGGCGACCTTTGACTGGATTGAAGCAGGCCAGCTCCAGCGCGGCGACTACGTGGCGCAGGTCATTCCCACGGAGATCGTCGAGGTGCCGGACTTTACCGAAGATGATGCCCGCTTCTACGGCATGATGCTGGGCGACGGTCACCAGACCTCGGACGCGACCGAGTGGGGCCTTTGTTTCAATCAAGAAAGCGATGCAGCCTCGCTAGAGTTTGCCCGTGAGTATCTTGGCGAGCGTGGCATTCGCTGGCATGAGTCTGAGCGTGGTCTCTACCGCCAGCTGAAGTGGGGCGTGAATGCCTCCAAAGACCCGCTCTTCCAGCTTCCCTTCACCGGAGCCGACCTCTACGATGCCTTCCGCAAGAAGCGCATCGCGCCGCGCCTCTCCCATCTGCCACACGGCCATGCGCTCCAGATTATCCGTGGGCTGATCGACACCGATGGCAATATCAGCCGGGGCAAGGAGATCACGTTCTACAATACGTCCGAGCTGCTCGTTGAGGGGCTGCGCTATCAGCTCCTGCGCCTCGGTGTTCCGTCGGCGGGCAAGTCGCGAACGCGGCACTTTGACCATGTGGCCACGCGCTCCGATGGCTCCGAGGTGGTCTTCAAGGGCACGACAACCGAGTGGGTGGTGCGCATTCCCGCTATCGAGCCGCTGGCTAAGCTGCTTGGCTGCGAGGTGCTGACCAAGCACAACTGGCTCACGATTGGCGATAAAGTCTACTCACGGGTGCAGGGAGTCAAGCCCCTCACCGGTGTGAAGTTTGTCTACGATCTCAAGGTTGAGGGCGCAGAGTCCTACATGACGACGTCGGCTCTTGCACACAACGGCGGCAAGCGCGCGGGTTCTGGCTGTGCCTATCTTGAAGTTTGGCATAACGATATCTTCGACTTCTTAGAGCTGCGAAAAAATACGGGCGATGAGCGCCGCCGCACGCACGACATGAACACGGCAAACTGGATTCCTGACTTGTTCATGAAGCGCATGGAGGCCCGCGCGATGTGGACTCTCTTCCGCAGCTCCGATGTCCCCGACCTGCACGATCTCTTTGGCTCGGCTTTTGAGAAGCGCTACGAAGAGTACGAGAAGCTGGTGGACGAGGGCAAGCTCAGTGGCAAGAAAGTCGAGGCCATCGAGCTCTGGAAGGCGATGCTCAAGCTGATCTTCGAGACTGGCCATCCGTGGATCACCTTCAAAGACCCGTGTAATGTCCGCTCACCCCAGGATCATGTCGGAGTTATACATAGTAGTAACTTGTGTTGCGTGACCGGCGATCAGCGAGCCGTGACGGCCAAGGGGATTCTGACGGTTGCGGAGCTGGCGAAGGAAGGAACCGCAAACCGAGTGCCAGGTCGCAGTAAGATCGAAGATGCGACTCAGATGTTCCTCACGATTCCCAATTCGCCTGTGGTGGAAGTCCGAACCAAAGAAGGCTACCGCCATAAAGTAACTCCTGACCATCCGCTCTGGGTAGTAGATAAAGGCTGGGTCGAGGCGCAACACCTGAAGGCAGGTGACAAGATCGAGACGCAACAGATTGCCGGACTCTGGGGAACCGAACACCGCCCTGATGAAGCGTTTCTCTGCGGTCTGATCGCCGGTGATGGAACCTTCCAGCCGGAGGGTAAGCTGGCATTTATCGATATCTGGGAGAAAGATGCAGCTCTCATCCCACAGATTGAAGCCACGGTACATCGGGTGCTGGGAAGCGCACTAGAGGCGGGCCAGATTCGCCTAGTGACCACAGGTACCGTCACACCGCACTTTACACATAACGCCAAGCATGAGCGTTACCGACTGGCCTCGGGGCCGCTGGCGCATGTTCTCGCCGATCTGGGCTTCACCCGTGAGACTAAGCTCGCTGTTCCTGAGTTTGTCTGGCGTGGTGATCGGGAAACCGTCTCGGCCTATCTGCGAGGGCTACTGCTCACGGATGCAACCATCCAAGCCAGCTCAAAAGGCGTGACAACCATTGCCTTGGCTTCTCGGCACCGAGAGCTTCTGGAGAGTGTACAAGTTTTGCTTGCCAACTTCGGGGCAAAATCTACAATCAATAAGATGCGTGGTAAGGGGATGCACCTGCTCCCTGATGGGCGCGGAGGGCACCAGCTCTACAATGTCGAGCCGCTCTATCGTCTTCTCATCACCTCAATTGATGCCTGCCGGATTGTGGAAGAGGCGACGGGCTTTGGAGCCTACCGCCAGCACACGACGTTTCTGGAGAATCTGACGAAGCCGGGCTATAAGCAGACGAAGCCGGGCTATAAGCAAAAGCTCTGGGCCACCATAGAGGAAGTAGCAACGCTCCCCAATGAGGACACCTACTGCCTGATGGTGCACTCCGACGAGCACGCCTGGGTCTGCAATGGCTTGGTGACCAAAAACACCGAGATCACCCTCAACACCGGCCCCGAGGAGACGGCTGTTTGTAACCTGGGCTCGGTGATCCTGGACAACCACCTGACTCCCACGGGCGAGATTGACCACGTGAAGCTGCGCGAGACGATTCAGATCGCGGTGCGGGCACTCGACAACGTGATCGATATCAACTACTACCCCACCAAGCCTGCGGAGACGTCTAACAAGCGCCACCGACCGGTTGGGATGGGCGTGATGGGTCTTCAGTACGCGCTCTACAAGAAAGACATCCCCTTTGCCTCGCAGGAAGCCATCGAGTTCAACGATGAGTTTATGGAGGCCATCGCCTACTACGCCTACGAGGCATCCAGCGACCTGGCGGCAGAGCGCGGGGCATACTCTAGCTTCAAGGGGAGCAAGTGGGATCGTGGGATCCTTCCTCCCGATACCATCGAGCTGCTGGAAAAAGAGCGCGGGGTCGAGATTAAAGTTGCCCGGGGTGGCAAGCTAGACTGGGCGGCGCTCCGCAGCAAGATCCAGGCGCAGGGCATGCGCAACTCCAATGTGCTGGCCATCGCCCCCACAGCAACCATCGCCAATATCATGGGAACGTCGCCCTGTATCGAGCCGATGTACAAGAACCTCTTTGTGAAGTCGAATCTTTCGGGTGACTTTGTGGTGCTCAACTCGTTCTTGGTGCGCGATCTCAAGGCGGCCAACCTCTGGAACCAGGAGGTCGTGGACCAGATCAAGTACTTCGATGGCGATCTGCACAATATCGAGGAGATTCCGGAGTGGATCAAGCAGAAGTACCTGACGGCGTTCCAGATTCCCTTCGAGGCGCTGATTGACGCCGGTGCTCGTCGGCAGAAGTGGATTGACCAGAGCCAGTCGCTGAACCTCTTCTTAGGCACGCCGGACATGAAGGCTCTCTCGCACATGTACCGCTACGCCTGGCACGCGGGCCTCAAGACGACGTACTACCTGCGAACGCTGGGCGCGAGCAATATTGAGAAGGCCACCGTCTCTCTCAAGATGCGCGAGACCGGCTCCAACGCCGCCGTCGCGGAGGCAGCCGCCGCCAAGAAGGTCTTTACCGAAGCGGAGCAAATCGCCTGCTCGATTGAGGCCATGCGCAACGGCGAAGAGTGCGAGGCGTGCCAGTAGCCCTCCTCCGTGATTCCCTCCTCCCCCGGCCCCTCCTCCCAATCCTGGGAGGAAGGGGAAAGGAGGGGAGGCAGAGATTTGAGTGAGATTTTGAGGCCGGGGGCGATTGTCTCTGGCCAATTTTGGAGAGATTGTAAGTGTATTTCGCTCATCAAGCGAAAAAATGTTTGGCCTTGGCGACGCTTTCTGATATAAAACGTCGTCTATATATTGGAGATATTTCAGTTTCACCAGTCAACTTTGATTGGTACCAATGTCAGCAATTTCATATTGCTGGGCAGGGGGAGAGCGGCTCTCGTGGCGCCAACCGTGTAAGCCTCCTCCCCCGACTTTGATCGGCTTTCAGGCCGACCTCGCCAACCTCGCGTCTGCGGTGCTGGGTGCCACATTATAGACGCAATGCCTTTCCCTTGTCAAAGGGGGGAGACTAAAATGACCGCTACAACCATTGGCTCCGTAGGTGAGCGCATCGTCGTACATTGGCTAACAGTCAATAACTATTCGACCAACTGGGACACAAAAGGTCCTGGTGCAACTGACATTGAGGCACGAAGTAATCAAGCCAATCTCTTGGTTCAAGTTAAAACAGCCGTAGCTCCAAATCAATCAACCACAATATCCTCTGAAGAACGTACACGTATCACATCACGTGCCGGTCGTTTAGGATGGCAGGCTTGGTTGGCTCAAGTTCAAGTCGACCGGTTTGGGAACCAGGTGGGTAAGACACACTGGACCCAATTGTCTTAGTGTGATAACTCTGGCCGGAAGCAAATGCCTCCGGCCTTTTTGTTTCTCGCGGGCTCGGCCCGCTTCGCCGAAGGCGGCCTAGGCGGGGACTTCCAGGCCCCGACTTTCGATCCAGCATCAGCGCGAGTAGGCCAGCCCGGCGCTGGTGGCGTTGGCTTGGCCCAAGCGGACACGGTAGGCGCTGGGGCTACAGCCGAAGTGGGCGCGGAAGCGGCGGGCGAAGTAGCTCAGGTCGCTCCAGCCGACGCGCTCCCCTATTTCTTGGATGGAGAGGTTGGTTTGTAGCAGTAGCGTGGCGGCGCGCTCGGCGCGCAGCCGGGCGAGCCAGGCCATCGGAGGCAGGCCAGTGTCCGCACGGAAGCGACGGACGAAATACGTGGGCTCCAGATAGGCGAGCGCGGCCAGCTCGGTGAGGGTCCACGGACGCGAAAGCGCCTCTTCGAGCTGGGACTTGATGAGAGCTGTGCTGGGATGGGGCGTATGGGCCACCGTCTCGGGGGGAACTTGCTCGGCGAGGCGGGCGAGAAAGACCAGCAAGTAGCCAAGGCGCTCCAGGCCGCTCTGGGAGCGCTCGATACTCTCCAAAGTGCGTATGCAGAAGTCAAGATCGTCTGGCTGGAGCACGGTACTAGCCGTCCGGGTCAGGAGCGGCTCGTCGAGAACGCCACGGAGCAGCTCGGCACCAAAGCAGCAGTTGATGTAGTCCAGCTCCTCGCAGTCCAGATAGGCGTGCCAGGTGCCAGGGCGCAGAAAGAGCACATGGCCTGGCAGAAGTGCGGTATCTCCCTGAGCCGTGTGGTGTGTCCCCGTGCCCGATAAAATCAGCACGGCTTCGAGGAAGTCGTGGTCGTGCGGCGCGAGCGTCCCCGTGAAGAGATGCCGGTGGACATGGATCGTCAGCGGCCCGGTGCCAAAAATCTGGCGCCCAAAGATTCGTCGTGGAGTGGAAGTCAAGATTGTCCTATATTTTCGACAGCAACGGCCTAACGTCCTCTCTTGGATTTCGGGTACAACACAGAGCAAATGTCTACGACGACCCTCCGACTCGGTGTGCTGAGTTTTGCGCATGGACACATCCATGCCTACTGCAACAAGATCAAGACCTTCGACGATGCCGTTCTGGTAGCGTGCTGGGACGACAACGAGGCGCGGGGCCGCGAGGCCGCCGAGCGCTACGGGATGGAGTTCGAGAGCAGCTACGAAGCGCTGGTGAGCCGTGCGGACATCGATGCGGTGATCATCACCAGCGAGACCAATAAGCACGCGGACTTGACGGTTGCGGCGGCGGCGGCAGGCAAGCACATCCTCTGCCAGAAGCCCATGGCCACCACGCTGGAAGACTGCGACCGGATGATCGAGGCGGTTGAGAAGTCGGGCGTCCACTTTCAGATGGCCTTCCAGATGCGCTGCGACCCGCTCAACCAGCAGATCAAGAAGTGGATTGATGAGGGCGCGGTGGGACGTATCGGCTCGCTGCGGCGGCGGCACTGCATCAATTTTCTGTTCAATCCGACCATTACCACCGGCCCGAGCGCCTGGCACATCGATCCCCTCGCCAATGTCGGGATGTTCTTTGATGATGCCGTCCATGCCGCTGACTTCCTCTACTGGCTGCTTGGCAAGCCCGTGAGCGTCATGGCTGAGATCGACAATATCCTCACCATGGTCGCCCCCGACGACACCGGGATCGCGCTCTACCGCTGGGAGTCCGGGACGATGGGCGTGCTCTTTAACTCCTCCGTGACCCTGGCGAGCGAGAACACCTGCGAGATCTACGGCGATGAGGGCGTGATTATCCAGAACTACGACGATGGCGTCTCCGTGGGCCATGCGCCGGAGAACGCGGTCGCGCTGAAGCTCTTCCGCAAGAGCACCGGCAAGTGGGAGACATTAGACTACCCCCTGCCCGCCAACCACGGCGAGCGCCTCGCCGCGATCCCGCGCCCGTTTCTCGACAACCTCAAGGCAGGCAACCCGCCCAGCATCACCGCCCGCGATGGCCGTGTCAGTGCCGAGATGTGCCTCGCCGCCTACGAAAGCGCCCGTGAGGGCAAGAGAGTGAGTTTCCCCCCTAACCCCCGCCCGGCGGGGGAACAATAAGGAATACCGTGTTTCCCCCCCGTTGCACGGGGGCTGGGGGGGAGGAGAAATTATGAAAAAACATCCCAATATTGTCTTGCTTGCGGTGGACTCGCTGCGGGCGGATCACATGAGCTGCTACGGCTACCACCGAAACACGACTCCGCATCTGGACCGCTTCGCTTCCCAGGGGACGCTGTTTGAGCACAATATCAGCGCCCACATCCCGACCACCAGCGCCTACGGCTCGATGCTGACGGGGCAGGATGTGTTTACCACGCAAGTGGTCGCGCTGCGCCACAAAGGCCCGCTGCGTGAGGAAGTGCCGACCCTGGCTGAGCTGCTCAAAGAGGCGGGCTACACCACGACCTGTGTCGGCTTTAGCGGCAACCCCAGCGCCCGTGGCTTCGACAAGTACCTCAACTTCGCCGGCTGGGGAAGCTGGAACGAGGGCCGCAGCCCCAAGGCAGAGAACCTCAACCAAGTCGCGATCCCCGAGCTGGACGAATTAGTAAAGGGCGAGGCCCCGTTCTTTCTGTTCCTGCGCCACATGGACCCGCACGCGCCGTATCTCCCGCCCGCACCCTACGAGCGGATGTTCTACCACGGCAACGAGTCCGACCCCGAGAACAAGTCCATGGAGCCCGTGATGAGCTTCAAGCCCTTCTGCGACTTCTTCGCCAGCTGGATGCCGCCGGGAATCTCCGACAAGGACTACGTGATCGCGCAGTACGACGGCGCGATTGCCTACATGGACGCCTGCATCCAGACGATCTTCACGGCGCTAGAAGCACACGGAATCTACGATGAGACTCTGATCATCCTTAACGGCGACCACGGCGAGACGCTCTACGACCACGAGTGCTGGTTCGACCATCACGGAATCTACGACACGACCCTCCATGTGCCGCTGATCATCCGCTACCCCGGCAAGGTTCCGGCGGGCCAGCGCGTCTCGGGCTACACGCAACATAAAGATTTGGTGCCGACTGTTCTGGAGCTGGCGGGGATCGAGACCGAGCGCAGCTTCGATGGCAATAGTGTCCTCCCGCTCATCTCTGGCGACGAAGTTTCCCACGAGAACGAGATCTACATCACCGAGTGCACCTGGATGCGCAAGCACGGCTGGCGCACCCCGGAGTGGAAGCTGATTGTCGCGCTGGAGCCTGATTTTCACTTCAAGCCCGAGGTCGAGCTCTACAACCTAATCCAGGACCCCGACGAGAACCACAACTTGGCAGAGAGCGAGCCTGAGGTGGTGGCGCATCTCAAATCGCGCATGGATGCCTGGATCGCGAGGCGCGAGGCGGAGACGGGGCTCACGAACCCGATCCACACCCAGGGCGACTGGCACGGACACACGGGAGTCGGGCCGTTTACATCGAGCCAGCAAGCCTACGACACGATGCATATCGGCGACCCCAATCAAGCAGCGAAGCTGCAGGGGAAATAAGTCCCACCCGTTAGAGGGACGGGACAGGAGAGCCTGCGGCTACAAAGGCCGTTCCGGCCATCCTAGTTGAGTTATTGACATGGCCGCTTGCGGCCTTCGTAGCGCGAAGCGCTCTACAGCCACCCCGTTCTAATCGGGGTGGGGAGAGGTAATCATGAGCTTAAAAGTGGCCGTAGTTGGCCTTGGTGGAATTGGCAATACCCACGCGGGTGTTTATATGAAGCGGGAAGACTGCGAGCTGGTCGCGGTCTGCGATATTGTGCAGGAACGCACCGACAAAGCCGCCGAGAAGTACGGCTGTCCGGGGTTCTACTCGATTGCCGACATGCTGGCGAGCGGGATTCAGATCGATGCCGTGAGTGTCTGCTCCGCGGGCGTGGAAAACGGTGGCGATCACTACGTTCCAACCATGGAACTTCTGGCGGCAGGAATTCCGGTGCTGGGCGAGAAGCCGATCTCCAATAACATCACACATGCGGAAGAGATGGTCGCACTTGCCAAAGAGAAGAACCTGCGCTACGGCATTAACCTAAACCATCGGTTCACACCGGCGGCACTGCGCGGCAAGGAGTGGATCAATGAGGGGCGGCTAGGCGAGCTCAATATCATCAACATGACGATGTGGATCAACAACCCCAATGAGTCCTCACCCTGGTTCCATGTGCGCGCTCTGCACCCACACTCACTCGATGTCATGCGCTACTTCGGCGGCGATGTCGAGAAAGTGCAGGCGTTCTTCAAGCGCGGCCCCAAGGCCGATGGCCCGGATGGCAAGCGTGTCTGCTGGTCGAATATGCAAGTCAACTTACTCTTTAAGAACGGCATTATCGGGCACTTAACGGGCAGCTACGATGCGGGCGGAAGCTACGGCCTCGAAACACTCGAAGTGGTCGGCTCCGAGGGGCGCTTTGTGCTGCTCGATGCCTGTGAGCACCTGACGTTCTACCCGCGCCGCTCCCGCCAGACCGAGACGTATGACTATCTGGGCGGCATGATGGGCTTTAGCGAGACTTTTCCCTCGCGCATTGGCAAGTGGGTGGAGCAGAATATCGCGGGTGATTCGCCAGACGAGATTGATGCCTCAGGCGCGGCGGCGCTCCATGTCCAGAAGATCATCGAGGCCATTATCGAGTCCTGGGAGACCGGGACCGTGGTGACGATCAAGTAGCCATGCAACGAGTCTGTGTGATCGGCATGGGGGTGATCGGGAACCGTCATGCCGACATGTACAAGCTGAGTCCGCTTGCGGAGCTGGTCGGGGTCTGTGACCGCGACCGGGCGCGGGCGGATGCGGGTGCGGCGCGGCTGGGTGTCCCGGCATTTTATGATGTCGAGCAGATGCTGACCGCGCTCCAGCCTGATATCGTGAGCGTGGCAACCGGCGGCTACGAGTACGGCAGCGACCACTACGCGCCGACCATGCAGGCGCTGGCGGCGGGCTGCCACGTGCTGGGCGAGAAACCCATCTCCAACACGATCGCCGAGGCGGAGGAGATGGTGGCGCTGGCCAAAGAGAAGAACCTCTGCTACGGCATCAACCTGAACCACCGGTTTACCCCGGCAGCGCGGATTGCGAAGAAGTGGCAGAGCGAGGGGCGGCTGGGACACTTGCTCTTTATCAACATGAGCATGTGGATCATGAACCCCACCGAGAGCTCACCGTACTTTCAGATCAAAGCCCTGCACCCGCACACGGTCGATGTCATGCGGCACTTCTGCGGCGATATCGAGCGCGTGCAGTGTTTTGCGACCATCGCGCCCGGCCGAAAGATCTGGACCACGGCACACTTCTCGATGCAGTTTAAGAACGGCGTGGTCGGCGGCCTGACCGGATCGTATGATATCGAGCGCGGCCACCCCATGGAGCGCTGTGAGGTCGCGGGAACCGGCGGACGCATCGTGATTGATGACATGTACCGGGAGGCCACTCTCTACCCGGCGGGCAACCCAGAGAAGCTGGTCTACACCAACCCGCTCTTTGGGGGCTTTGAGAGCTTCACGGACACCTTCAAGGATCGCATCCATACATTTGTCCGCGAGGTAGACGAAGGCATCTCCCCGGAAAACCTAGATGGCTCCGGGGCAGATGGCCTCGCGGCACAAAAAGTCTTACAGGCGGCCATTGAGTCGCTCAACACAGGAACGGTAATAACCCTATGAAACTTGGCGCGAATTCGGTTTTATTTGGCGGTTTCTCGATGCGCGAGGCGTTCGAGCAGATCGCGCGGGCGGGCTACGATGGGATCGAGCTCTCCGCAATCGACGGTATGAGCGAGCACTTGGTGCTGGACCGCTGGCAGGACGTGGCGGGCGAGATCAAGGCGCTCTCGACGGAGTTTGGGCTGGAGCTACTGGCCATGGAGCAACCGTCGCAGGACGCGGCGAAGATGGAGAAGGCGTTTCAGGCCGCGGTGGAGATCGGGATTCCGATTGTCAACTGCGGCCCCGGCGGCAAGACGGGCGACGAGGAGAGTCTGCAGAAATCCATCGACTCACTGGGCGCACTCGCCACGATGGCGGAGAAGTACGGCGTGACGCTCTGTGTAAAAGCCCATGTGGGCGCGGCGATCTGGAACACCCCGACCACGCTGCAGCTGATGGAGGCGATCACGTCGCCTGCGTTTGGCATTGATATGGACCCGTCGCATATTCACCGTGGGCAAGAGAACCCCGTTGAGGCGATTGGAGCCGTGATCTCCCGTGTCAAGCACGTCCATATCCGCGACTGCAAGGGCCGCCAGCAGAACCCCGGCAAGCCCGAGATGCAGGCCAATGGCCGCGGCGACATTGATCTTCTGGGCTATATTCGCGTCCTGCACGAGAGTGGCTACACCGGCCCCGTCGATCTGGAAGTGATCGGAGCGAAGGAGTACTCACTGGTGCAGTGCGCCATTATCGCCGCCGAGGCACGGGGACACATGCAGGCCTGTCTGCGAGCGTGTGGGGCGCGGTAAGCCATGAACATTGTCTTTATTGCACTCGACACCCAGCGCGCCGACCACCTCGGCTGCTACGGCTACGAAAAAAACACGTCGCCGATTATCGATGCCCTTGCCTCCCAGGGCGTGGTGTTTGAGCGCTGCTACGCGCCCAATATCCCGACCCACCCATCGTTTACGACCATGCTCACGGGAAAAGAGGCCATTACCCATAACATCGTCAATATCGGCGGGCGCGTCCCCATTGAGGAAGGCGTGCGGCTCCTGCCTGAGATTCTCAAAGAGCACGGCTGGAACACGGCGGCTATTGATACGATGGGGCGGCACTTCAATCGCGGCTTCGATACCTATATCTCGCCACAGTGGGATCGCTCCGACCCACTCACGCTCCGACGCGCTGAGCATATCACCGATGCGGCGCTGCCGGTTCTCGCCGAGCTGAAGGCGGATAAAGAGAAGCCGTTCTTTCTCTTTCTGCACTACTGGGACCCGCACACCCCGTACTTACCACCCGCGGACTTTCGGACGATGTTCTACCCCGAGGGCGCTGATCCCTACGATGCGAACAACCACTCAATGGACAAGGCCTGGAACGACGAGATGTTCCAGTGGTACTTCCACGACTGGATGCCCGGCGTCACGGATAGCAGCTATGTCAACGCGCTCTACGATGCGGAGACGGCCTACATGGACTGGCAGCTCCGACGACTCTTTGCGGCGCTGGAGCCAGTCAAGGACGACACCCTGATCGTGATTACCGCCGACCACGGGGAGATTCTCGACGAGCAGCTAGGCTTCTACGACCACCATGGTCTGTACGAGGGCAATGTCCATATCCCGCTGATCCTGATCTGGCCCGGCAAGCTCCCCGCCGGCAAGCGCGTCCCCGGCTTTGTGCAGAACCTGGACTACCTGCCGACGTTCTTTGAGCTGGCCGGAATCCCCGACACCGAGAAGCTGGAAGGCAAGAGCCTGCTACCCTGCATCTTCGGGGAGCGCGACGGCAACTACGACGAGCTGTTTTTAAGTGAGGCCACATGGGAGGTGAAGCGGGCCTATCGTAACAATAAGTGGAAGTTCATCCACTCGTTCGAGCCCGACCCGCACAACCGCCCCCTGCAAGAGCTCTTTGACCTGGAGGCCGACCCCACCGAGCAAGTGAATCTTGCGGAGACGCACCCAGAGATTGTCGCGGAGCTGAAGGGCCGGCTCGATGCCTGGGTTGCTAAGCGCCTCGCGGAGACGGGGCGTACGGAGGACCCGGTTCCGGTGCAAGGTCGCTGTGGGAGCAAGATCGGCACCCCCATCGAGGGCGAGACTCCCGGCGCAGGCGCGACCCCGCTGCACCTGCGCAAGGCAAAAGAAGCCGCCAATATCCCCAAGCCCGAGGAGCTCAACTCGGCGACGGATCAGAAGTCGGGTAAACCACTTCATGGGTACGTCGAGAAGCCCGCCGCCCCCTAACCCCCGCAAGCGGGGGAACAATAAGGAAGGAATCCTCTTATTCCCCCCGCCGGGCGGGGGTTAGGGGGGAAGTTATGAACATCGTTCTTCTCGCCATAGATACCCTGCGGCCTGACCATCTGGGGTGCTATGGCTATAGTAAACACACGTCGCCGCAGATCGATGCGCTGGCGGCAGAGTCGGTCGTCTTTGAGCAGGCGATTGCGGCAGGCATCCCGACCATGCCGTCGTTTACGACCCTGCTCACGGGCCTACATCCGCTGCGGCATGGGATTGTCGCCCATATCGGGGAGAAGCAGCGGGTCGCGGCGAGCGTCCAGACCCTGCCACAGCTGGCGCAAAAGGCGGGCTGGACGACGATAGGCATTGATAACCTGGTGATTCAGGGCGGTGGTAAGGGCTCGTGGTTTGCGCGGGGCTTTGACCACTACTCGGGGTTTCTCTACGCGCCCTTTACCAACCAGAGCGAGCAGCTCATCGATCGGGCGATTCAGTTTGTGGACGAGCAGGACAAGCAAACGCCGTTCTTTCTCTACTGCCACCTCTGGGATCCGCACACGCCCTACGGCCCACCCGCGCCCTACAACACGATGCACTACACGCCCGGCAGCGCGGAGTACGCCATGGACGAGGTCTATGCCCATGCGCCAGAGTACTACAAGGCGTTTCTAGGCGAGATGAAGTGCGAGCACCCCGACGACTACCCGGCCTATGTCGCGCTCTACGATGGCGAGATTTCCTATGTAGACGTGCAAGTGGGGCGCTTGATTGGGCATCTCAAGAACTCTGGAATCTGGGAAGACACGATCTTTATCTTCATGAGCGATCACGGTGAGGCATTTGGCGAAGGCGAGATTCACTTCGACCACCATGGCCTCTACGATGCGGTGACCCGTGTCGCGCTCATGGCCAAAGTGCCCGGCACCGCGCCTGGTCGCACAAGTGCTCTTGTCTCCACCGAGGATATTCTGCCCAGCCTCGTCGCCCTCTGTGGCTGGGAGTTGCCAACCGGCTACGAGCTCACGGGCCAGAGCTTCGCCCCCGCTCTGCAAAATAGCGCCTTTGCAGGCCGGGAGCGCGTTTTCTGCATCGAGTCGTCGCGGCAGGCATCGCTGGCGATTCGAACCCGTAAGTGGAAGCTCATCAAACCGATTGTTGAGGATGCACAGGGCAAGCCCCTGCCGCACCTGCACGGAACGCCCCGTGACCCCGCTCCCCTGCTCTTCGATCTGGAGGGCGATCCGGGTGAGAAGCACAATGTCGCCAACACATACCCAGAAGTGCGTGAGACGCTGCATGCCGAGTTGCTGGCCTGGCACGCCCAAGAAATCGCCCTACGCGGAGGGCACGATCCCATCAAAGAGAATGGTCTGAGCTTGAGCTACGAGGTCTTTATGAAGCGACTGCTGGCGAGGCATAAGAAATGAACCCAGCCCCCCGGCCCCCGTCCAACGGGGGAGATAGAAGGAATTCCTCATTGTCCCCCCGCTGGGCGGGGGTTAGGGGGTTGGCATGAGCTTCGTTATCTGGCTAACCGGCCTTAGTGGTGCGGGCAAGACCACGGTTGCGCGGGGGCTGGCGGAGGCGCTGCGGGCGCGAGGTGTCGGCAAGCTTGAAGTACTCGATGGCGATGCGGTACGTGAAAACCTCTCCAAGGGACTGGGGTTCTCAAAAGAGGATCGGGATACCAATGTGGCACGGATCGCGTTTGTGGCGCAGCTTTTAGCACGCAACGACGTCAACGTGATTGTCGCGGCAATCTCCCCATACGCCGAGGCGCGGGCGTCGGCACGGGAGCGGATTGGAGAGGGCTTTGTGGAGGTACACGTGGACTGTGGCCTTCCTGAGCTCGTGCGGCGGGATGTGAAGGGTCTCTATAAAAAAGCCCTCGCCGGAGAGCTGGCGCACTTTACGGGAGTTTCTGATCCGTACGAAGCGCCCGAAAACCCGGACATTCGGGTAAGTAGCGAAGGCCAGACAGCAGACGAGAGCATCGAGGCGATTGTAGCCTATCTACAGCGGGAGCAGCGCATCCCGTAGGGCACGACGGGCCCGATAGAGAAGCGACTTCGTGGCGGCGACGGAGCGCCCCAGAACTTCGGCGGCTTCGGCGTGGGGGATGTCTTCCAGATCACAGAGAGTGAGAACGAGCTTGTGCTCCTCCGCCAGCGACTCAAGCGCATCCAGCAAGGCTTTTCGCTCGGCACGTGCTAGTGCCTCATCCTCAGTGCGAGAGAAACTTACCAGCGCTACGCCCACGGGTGTGTCTAGCGAGAGGGTTGGGAGCCGAAGCTGGCGACGCTTGTCGGCGGCAATCGAGCGCACAATCGTGAAGAGCCAGGGGCCAAAGCGCCGGGTATGCCCTCCCGTGAGCTGACGGGCACTGCGAAAGGCACGGATAAATGCCTCCTGCGCCACCTCCTCCGCATCTTCCCGCGTCTCCGTGAGGCGCATCGCTAGACCAAGCGCTCGGTCGGTATAGAGCTCAAAGAGCGTCTCCATCGCGCGAGCATCCCCCTGCCGAAACCGCTCTACCAGCCGCGCCTCAAAAACATCATGCACGCCTCTATTGTATCGCCACGATACAATAGAGGCGTGCGACAAGGAAATTTATTTGTAGTCTCCGGGCCGTCGGGAGTGGGCAAGGACACGGTTCTTGCGGGGCTTCTCGAGCGCCAGCCTGATGTCAAAGTCTGTGTAACGGCAACAACGCGGGCAATGCGCCCCGGAGAGTCAGAGGGCAACCCGTACCAGTTTCTCTCCGTCACGGAGTTTGAGAGCCTCGTCAACGAAGATGCGTTTCTAGAGTACGCCCACGTCAATGGCGGTAATCTCTACGGCACCCCCCGCGCTTGGGTAGAAAAGAATCGCGCTTTAGGCCACGATGTGATTCTGAAAATAGACGTTCAGGGCGGGATTGCGGTACGAAAAAAAGCCGCAGACGTCATTCTCGTTTTCCTAGAGCCACCGTCGCTGGCTGAGCTAGAGCGCCGTCTCCGCGCCCGTAGCACCGAGACAGAGGACCAGATCAAAGTCCGCCTGCTCGATGCCCGTAACGAGCTGGCCCAAAAGCCCCACTACAACTATGCGGTGGTCAACGACTCATTAGAAAGCGCCGTAGACCACCTGCGCGGCATTATTCTCGCCGAGCGCTGCCGCGTCGAAAAGTAGATTTTTAGCGCAGACGTCCTAGGCGGGTGAGGGGCCAGAAGGTGACGATGCCCCGTCCGACGATACGGCGGCCTTCGAGCTTGCCCCAGACGTGAGAGTCGGCGGAGTGGTTACGGTTGTCGCCCATCATGAAGTAGCACTTGGGAGGCACTTCCAGCTCGTTCATGTTGTAGCCAGGGTCTTCGTTGGTGTAGGTGTCCTCTAGCGGCTTGCCATTAATAACGGCAGCTCCTGGAGTGAGCTCCACCTCGGCACCCGGCTGGCCAAACTGTTGCGCGATATCTTGCGGCATCAGTTTCTCCGTACCATTGACTAAGACATAGTCCTTGAAGAACTTGATAGACTTCTCGCGGCTGATCCCAAGCCGGTCACGAAGCGCCTGATGAGCGACATCGGCGTTGGTATCTTCACCCTGTGGCTCAAAGACTTCTTTGCCAACCCGTAGCTTCGCCCCACGAATCTCGACTTTTTCGCCTGGCAGACCAATACAGCGCTTGATGTAGTCCTGCTCCAGAGTGGGACTTCCCGTGGCCTCCGGCGGAGCGGCAAACACCAGAATATCGCCGCGTTCGGGGTCGTGGAAGCGAAACGACATCTTATCCACGATCAGACGATCCCCAATCTGCAAGGTCGGCACCATGCTCTCGGAGGGAATATAGAAGGCCTGCGCGACGAAAGGCCGGATCAAGAGAAAAGCGAGCGCCAGCACAAACGTGACCGTATCGCAGATCTCGGAGAGGGTACGGGCCCAGCTCTCATGAAGAAGCTTGGACATCATCAATCGCAGCAAGGTGAAGCCCGCAATCACCGCCACCACGATCGTGGGGCTGATGTTGGCAAGCTGGTCAGTTAAAGGGACAGGTTGGTCATTCATAGCGATTTGGCAAGAGGTAGTGTCACGGTAAAGCGAGACCCCCTTCCCAATTCGCTATCGGCGACAATGGTTCCTTCATGGGCCTCAACAATATGCTTTACGATAGAAAGGCCCAGTCCCGTTCCCCCCGTTGCGGTTCCGGCTTCGCCAGGGAACTTTCGCGCCCGATCCGCTCGCCAAAAACGCTCGAAAATACGCGGGAGATCTTCTTTGAGAATCCCAATACCAGTGTCGGAAACCGTGACAGTCAGGCTTGTCTTCTCTCGCACCACTGTCATTTCGACACTGCCTCCTGATGGGGTGTACTTGATGGCATTATCTAACAAATTAAAAAAAACTTGTTCCAGCTCGCTGCGATCTGCCTCAATCTCCAAGGTCGGAATTGCCTCAGGCAGGATAATCTTCACCTTACGACGAGCGGCGTAGGTGGCCAGACGCTCCGCCATATCGTAGAGCAAGTCACTTAGATCGAAGCGCTCACGTGCGGGAGCCAGTGTTTCGGAGCGTGCCAGAAATGTCAGGTCTTCGGAGAGGCGCACCAAGCGATCTACTTCACGGACAATATTTCCCAGAAACTTCTCACTGACCTCAGGGTCGTTTAGTGCTCCATCTTGAAGTGTCTCCGCCATCGCCCGAATCGAGGCAAGGGGAGTGCGCAGCTCATGGGAGACATTGATCACAAACTCGGTCCGCACCGTTCGTAGCCGACTTAGCTCCGTTTGATCTGAAAAGAGAATCATGGCCTCCCCTGACGAAAGGCCTAAAACACGGGCCTTCACAAAGCGCTCTTTTCCATTGACTAAGCGCACTTCCGCTTCCTGAGGGCTTTTTGTCGCACGTGCTGACTCAACAAGCTCAACCAATGCTCTTTGGTGTGTGGCCTCTAGGAGCGAGCGCCCCACAACGCGCTTGGCATTGCCATCCGCCGTCAGAAACCCAATCGCCGTCTCATTGGCATAAAGAATCTTGTTGTTGTCATTAACGCGCAGGAGGCCATCTGGCACGAGAAGCGCGAGCTGTTCGAGGCGCTTACTCATGGCTGGAACTTATATCCAACACCACGAACCGTTAACAGATGCTCAGGGCTGGAGGGGCTAGGCTCGATTTTTTCTCGTAGCCAGCGGATATGGACATCCACCGTGCGCTCCTCCACCACCTCTCCGGTTCCCCAGACCCGGTCCAGCAGTGCGGCTCGGTCAAAGACTCTTCCGGGATGCGCCGTGAGCAAGACGAGAAGGTCGTACTCTTTTCGTGCTAGCTTTACGGGCTTCCCCTTCAGCGTGATCTCATGTTTCTCTAAATCCACGATTAAGTCCAGCGCCGCAGAGACGAGCTGTGGCCCGACGACACTGCTGTCGCCCTCGCTCCCCGCACGACGCAACAGCGCCTTGATCCGCGCCACAAGCTCCCGCATCCCAAAGGGCTTGACCACATAGTCATCCGCTCCAATCTCCAGCCCCTGCACCCGGTCACTCTCCGCGATGCGTGCCGTGAGCATCAGAATAGGCACCCGCTCGCCTTGCTGACGGATCAGGCGACAGATATCAAAACCACTCCCCGAGGGTAGCATCACGTCCAGCACGATGAGGTCAGGGCGCTGGCTCCGGAAGAGCTGGAGTGCTTCATCCGCATCCCCTGCCGTCAGAACCGTGAAACCCTGCGCTTTTAGGTTATAGCGTATCGCCTCGATGAGAGTCGGCTCATCGTCCACAACTAAGATGGTTTCTTGGGCCATTGCGTCTCTATTATCCCGCATTCCCTACCAAAGGCATTAAGTCTCTGTTAAACTTAGGACTATGGCAGGCAAATCTGGTAAAGAAAACAAAAAAGGCAAGGCAGACCTAGCAGAAGTGCTGGGTGAGCTCGCAGTGCTTCGGGAAGAGATTGAGGCCCTTAAAGAGTCCTCGCGGAGCATAGTCCGCTCAGAAACGAGCTCTAGTGCGGAGCAAGTAGCACGAAAGGCCAGCGCCTTCTCCCCGATCTCTCGTGCCAAGCTGATCGAGACTCTTTTAACAAAAGGCCCACAGACGCCTCCCCAGCTAGGGGAAACGGTCGGGCTTGCCACCGGCTCGCTCTACCACCACCTACGGGAGATCGTCGCAGCAGGAATCGCCACCGTCGAGGCAAAAAACTACCGCCTCACTCCCGAAGGAGAGCGCCTCGCGCAAGCCTTTTTTGATGTCTAGAGATTTA
>Ga0315904_10004178_pt1 | contig 20769 bp, 21 predicted proteins | sample LakEriMetagenome_6_FD_203529 | JGI IMG/M metagenome (GOLD analysis project Ga0315904, IMG submission 203529) | Freshwater fungal communities from buoy surface, Lake Erie, Ohio, United States - Buoy 12 MA120 | ecosystem: Environmental > Aquatic > Freshwater > Lake | place: USA: Lake Erie, Ohio...
GCGGTCGAGCGCTTGGCCGATCGGGCCAGGGCGCTCGCCGGATAGCAGGCGTCAGCCCGCCGCGCGGGCGGCCTGCACCTCTTCCTGGGTGACGGGCACGATCTTGATCTCGACCCGGCGGTTCTTGCGGCGGCCATCCTCGATATCGTTGGAGGCCACCGGCATGGTCTCGCCAAAGCCCTGGCTGCGGATGCGGGCGGACGGAACCCCGCGGGCCATCAGGTAATTGGCCACGGTTCGGGCCCGGTTTTCCGAAAGCGTCTGGTTATAGGCGTCCGATCCGGTCGAATCCGTGTGGCCGTAAACGTCGATCAGGCTGTTGGGATACTTGATCAGGCTGTCGGCCACCGCATCCAGCGTGGTGCGGAATTCGGGCTTCAGGGTGTAGCTCGCCACGTCGAAGGTGACGCCATCGGGCAGGTTGACCAGGATCGCGCTGCCATTGTCGGTCTCGGTCACATCGACCCCGGAGCCGGCGGTCTGTTCCTTCAGCTCCTTGATCTGCTTGTCCATGGTATAGCCGATCGCGGCCCCGGCGATCCCGCCGATCCCCGCACCGACGATCCGGCCGGTCTTGCCGCCGATCAGGCCGCCCAGCAGCAGGCCGGCCAGCGCGCCTCCGGCCCCGCCGATTGCGGTGCGCGAAACCTTGCGCTCACCGGTGTTGGCGTCGGTGACGCAGGCCGAAGTAGTCAGTAACGCGGCAGCGGCGAAGCTCGATACGAGCAGTCGGGACTTCTTCATGTTGCCATCCCCTTCATGAATGCAGACAAGTCTTGGCCTTCGGCTCATGAACATGAATGAATCGTGGATGGCCCGCCCTGTCAACGCGCCTTGTTGACGCACCTTCCCGGAGAACTGGCCGCGCCCCCTTCGCGCAGGGGCCGAATCCTGCTAGCTGACGGACCATGTCACCCTTTCCCTGGTCCGATGTGCTGATCATCGCCGGCCTGATTCTTCTGAACGGCCTGTTTGCCATGTCCGAACTGGCGATCGTCTCCGCCCGCCCCGCGCGCCTGCGGCTCCAGGCCGAACGCGGCCATGCCGGGGCGCGCGCCGCGCTGACCCTGGCCGAGGATCCGGGCAAGTTCCTCTCGACCGTGCAGATCGGGATCACCCTGGTGGGGATCATCGCGGGGGCCTATTCGGGTGCCAGCCTGGGCGGGCCGACCGGCGAGCGGCTGGCCGCGCTGGGCTTGCCGGAACGCTACGCCGACGAAGCCGGCTTTGCCCTGGTGATCGCGCTGACGACCTATTTCAGTCTGGTCATTGGCGAATTGGTGCCCAAGCAGGTGGCCCTGCGCGCGGCTGAACCAATCGCCATGCTGGCCGCGCTGCCGATGGCGCTGGTCGCCCGCGCGACCGCGCCGTTCGTCTGGCTGCTCGATCGCTCCTCGGCGCTGCTGCTGCGGCTGCTGGGGGTGCGTCACAAGGGTGAGGCAGGCGTTACGGCCGAGGAACTGCACATGATCTTCGCCGAAGCGACCCGTTCCGGCGCGATCGAGGAGGACGAGCGCCAGATCATGACCGGGATCATGAAGCTGGCCGACCGTCCGGTGCGCGAGCTGATGACCCCCCGGACCGAACTGGATACCATCGACCGCCGCGCCAACGAGGACGAGCTGCGCGCCGTGATCAAGGCCAGCCCCCATTCGCTGCTGCCCGTGGCCGATGGTTCGCCCGACAACATCGTCGGGGTGCTCAAGGTCCGCGATGTCCAGGCCGCGCTTTTGGCCGGCAAAAAGGTGCAGATCGCCCGGCTGATGAAGAAGGCCGAAATCGTGCCCGACCAGCTCGATGCGATGGACGCGCTGCGCATCCTGCAGCAGTCGGGCGTGTCGATGGCGCTGGTCCATGACGAATACGGCCACCTCGAAGGGGTGGTGACCCCGGCTGACCTGCTCGAGGCGATTGTCGGCAGCTTTGCCAGCCATGCCGATATCGGCGATGACCCGCAGGTGGTGACCCGCGATGATGGCTCGCTGCTGATCGCTGGTTCCTATCCGGCCGATGCCCTAGCCGAACGGCTGGGGCTGGATCTGCCCGAACCGCGCGATTTCGCCACGGCGGCGGGCTATGCCCTGTGGGTGATGAAGAAGCTGCCGCACGAGGGCGAGCATTTCAACGACCAGGGCTGGCGCTTCGAAGTGGTCGATATGGACGGGCGCAAGATCGACAAGCTGCTGGTCAGCGAACTGGCCCGGCCGAAGCACGACTGACGCCTAGGCCGACCGCTTAAGGCGATGGGGCCGACGCGAAAGGGGCCCGCCGTTGCCGACGAGCCCCTTGCTATCCAGAGAAAATCAGGCGGTTCAGCTGCCGGCCACGGCCTGGGCTTCGCGGCCGTCACCCTGCGGGGCGGCGATGATGTCGCGGGTTACTTCGCCCTTGGCCACGGTGTTGGTCTTGGGATCGCCGACCGTCGAGCGGATCGCGGCGGCGGCGGTGCCGGCGCGACCGGTGGCAGCGCGTTCGATCTCGCTGCGCGGGGCGGGCGGGCCGAACAGCGCGTCCTGCGCCTGCTGGGCAGTGCTGCGATCCGAGGGGCGCGGCGCGCCGGGGGCCGGCGGGGTCAGCGCAAAATCGGGCGGAATCACCAGCGGCGCCTGGCGCTGCACGGCGAATTCGTCAGGCCGGTCGCGGTTGAACAGGCCCGTGCTGCCGCACCCTGCCAGCAGGGTGGCGGAACCGATCACGGCCAAAACCATTGAATTGCGGGCCAGGAACTTGCGCATTGTCTCAATTCTCCGTCACGGGAGCGCCCGTGTCATTCTTAGTGTCCGGCTTTTCGCTGATCAGGAAGCTGCGGGCAAGGATTATAACGACACCGATGGTGATCGCCGCATCGGCCAGGTTGAAGACCAGGAATGGCCGGAAATCACCGATATGAAAATCAGCGTAATCAACCACATAGCCGAATTTCACCCGGTCAACGATATTGCCCAGCGCCCCGCCCAGGATCAGGCAGAGGCCGAGGATTTCCCCCAGCAGTTTCTCGCGCATCATCCACACCGCGACGACCAGCGCGATTCCGGCGGTCAGCGCGACCAGCCCCCAGCGCATTTCCATTGACCGCGCGGTCAGCATGCCCAGCGAAACGCCGTAGTTTTCAACCCAGGTCAGGTCGAAAAACGGCAGAATATGGATGTTGCCGACCTGCCGCAATTGCAGCGGACCGATCATCAGCCACTTGAGCCACTGATCTACAACGAAGATCAGCCCGGAGAGGGCCAAGCCGATCACACGGGGGCGGGTAAACAGGCCCTTCATGCGCCCACCACGGTATCACAACGGGCACACAAGGCCCCGTCCGCCGTCACTTCGGGCAGATGGCGCCAGCAGCGGCCGCACTTGTGGTCGGTGGTGCGCGAAACGGTCACGCCCTCGCCTTGCCCGCGCACGACTTTCGCGGTGATGAACAGCTCGGCCAGATCGCCTTCGGGCGCATCCGCCGGCACGGTCACTTCGGCTTCGAGACCAGAGCCCAGCACCTTTTCCCGCCGCAGTGGTTCGATCGCTTCCAGTACCTGGCCGCGCAGGGCGCGCAGGGCGGCGAAGCGTTCGGCCAGGGCTTCGTCGAGCCAGGCCTCGGGCAGGTCGGCCAGTTCGGTCAGGTGGACGCTGCCGCTGTCGGGATAGCGGGTGGTCCAGACTTCCTCGGCGGTGAAGACCAGCACCGGTGCGGCATAGCGGACCAGCGCCTGGAACAGGTGATCGAGCACGGTGCGATAGGCGCGGCGCTCGATCCCGGCCGGATCGTCGCAATAGAGCCGGTCCTTGCGGATATCGAAGAAGAAGGCCGACAGGTCCTCGTTGCAGAAGTCGGTCAGCGCGCGGGTATATTCGTTGAAGTCGAAATCCCCGATCGCCCGGCGCAGCGTGGTATCCAGCTGCTTGAGCTGGCCGAGCATATAGCGCTCCAGCTCGGGCATCTGGGCCACGTCCACCACCTCGGCTTGGCTGAAGCCATCCAGCGCGCCCAGCAGGTAGCGGAAGGTGTTGCGCAGCTTGCGGTACTGGTCGGCCACGCCCTTCAGGATCTCGTCGCCGATGCGGTGATCCTCGGTGAAATCGACCGACAGCGCCCACAGCCGGATGATGTCCGCGCCATAGGTTTCCATCACCTTCAGCGGGTCGACCGTGTTGCCGACCGACTTCGACATCTTCAGGCCCTTGGCATCCATGGTGAAGCCGTGGGTCAGCACCGCCTCATAAGGCGCGCGGCCGCGAGTGGCGCAGGACTGCAGCAGGCTCGACTGGAACCAGCCGCGATGCTGGTCAGAGCCCTCCAGGTAGAGATCGGCCGGCCATTGCAGTTCCGGCCAGCGGCCCGATTCGAGCACGAAGGCATGGGTGCAGCCCGAATCGAACCAGACGTCGAGGATGTCGGTGACCTGTTCGTAGTCTTCGGCCTCGTAATCAGAGCCAAGATATTCCTGCGCGCGGGCGGCGGACCAGGCATCGACGCCTTCGGCCTTCACCGCCGCGATGATCCGGGCGTTGACGGCCGGATCGACCAGGTACTGGCCCGACTGGCGGTGGACGAACAGCGTGATCGGCACGCCCCAGGCGCGCTGGCGGCTGAGCACCCAGTCGGGGCGGCCTTCGACCATCGAGCCAATGCGGTTGCGGCCCTTTTCGGGGACGAAGCGCGTGGCGGCAATCGCGTCCATGGCATTCTGCCGCAGCGTCGTCCCGGGCTTGACCCGGGACCGCTGGCCGTCCTGCGCTTCCTCGCCACCGGTCCCGGCGTCCGCCGGGACGACGATCTTGTCCATCGGCACGAACCATTGCGGCGTGCAGCGGAAGATCACCTTGGCCTTGGAGCGCCACGAGTGCGGGTAGGAGTGCTTGTAATCGGCCGAGGCCGCCAGCAGCGCGCCGGTCTCGCGCAGGTCCGAACAGATCGGCCCGTCCGGCGCGTTGAACTTGGGGTTGATGACCGAGCCTTGCCCGCCGAGCCAGCCCCAGTCGGCGCGGTACTTGCCATCGCCCTCGACCGCGAAGACCGGCTCGATGCCGTGCGCCTTGCACAGCAGGAAATCGTCCTCGCCGTGGTCGGGTGCCATATGGACCAGGCCCGTGCCGCTGTCGGTGGTGACGAAGTCGCCCGGCAGCATGGGGCGCGGCTTGGCAAAGAAGCCGCCAAGGTGGTGCATCGGGTGGCGGGCGATTGTGCCGGCGAGGTCGGAGCCTTGGTAAATTGTTACCTTGGTCGCGCCACTTTCGGGAGCACCAGTTCCATTTTGGTTGGCTCCGGTGCGAAGTGAGAGCGCGTAGCATAGATTCTCTGCGACTAGGTATCTGCGGTCACCGTAATGAACCAGAACGTACTCTATATCGGGCCCGTAGGCGATCGCCTGGTTCACCGGGATCGTCCACGGGGTGGTGGTCCAGATAACCGCATGCGCGCCGACCAATTCGGGGATCGGGCTCTCGACAATCTCGAACGCCACGTCGATCTGGGTCGAGGTGATGTCCTCGTATTCAACCTCAGCCTCGGCCAGCGCGGTCTTTTCGACCGGGGACCACATCACCGGCTTGGCCCCGCGATAGAGCTGGCCGCTTTCGGCAAACTTCAGCAGTTCGGCAACGATCGTGCCTTCCGCCTCGGGGTCCATCGTCAGGTAGGGCTTGTCCCAATCGCCGTTGATGCCCAGGCGCTTGAGCTGTTCGCGCTGGGTATCGACCCAGTGCTGGGCATAGGCGCGGCATTCGGCGCGGAACTCGACCGGGTCGACCTGATCCTTGTCGAGCTTCTTCTTGCGGTATTGCTCCTCGACTTTCCACTCGATCGGCAGGCCGTGGCAGTCCCAGCCGGGCACATAGGGCGCGTCCTTGCCCAGCAGGCTTTGCGTGCGGACCACCATGTCCTTCAGGATATGGTTCAGCGCGTGGCCGATGTGCATGTCGCCATTGGCATAGGGCGGGCCATCGTGAAGCACGAACTTCTCACGTCCGGCGCGGGCCTCGCGCAGCTGGCGGTAGAGGCCAATATCGTTCCAGCGCGCGAGGATGCCCGGCTCCTTCTGGGGGAGGCCGGCCTTCATGGGGAACTCGGTCTTCGGCAGGAAGACGGTGTCTCGATAATCGCGCGCTTCAGTCATAGCGCGCGGGCCTTAGCCGGGGCGGCGGGGTTGCGCAATTTTTTGGTTCGCACGACGACGCGAAGGGGCCGGACTTACCGCCAACCAATGTCATCCCCGCGCAAGCGGGGATCCATTCCGGCCCCGACGATGGATCCCCGCTTGCGCGGGGATGACACCTTTGGGGGGAGCGCAACCCCTTCGTGTCTTCGTGTGAAGATCACTCCCGCGCCGCGCGGCGCGCCTCCAGCGCCCGGGCGGTGTCGGATTCCTCCTGCGGGGTGCGCTTGTTGTAGGCCGGGCGCAGTGCCGGGCCGATCGACCAGATATCCTCCACCCAGACATAGCCGGTGAACGTGGCGGGAATCTCGCCGATCTGTTCGGGCAGGTCCAACCCGGTACCACTCTTGCCGCCATAAGGCCCTGTCACGATCACCCGCGCCCCGACCTTGTCCATCCGCTCGATCAGGCGGTTGGGCCAGCCGGCAAAGGCCCATTGGTAATTGAGCGGGATCATCAGCGTGCCATTGCGGCAGGCATCGGGCGTTACGGTGAACCAGCCGGATTTGAGATAGCCGGTGGTGCAGGCGTGCGCGCTTTCCTTGCTGAACACCCAGGCCCCCGGCAGCAGGGCACGCATCCGGGCAACCGGCCCGGCCTCGACGCCGCCATAGAACCCGTCGCCCGCCTTCACCGGATCGCGCCCGGCGGCTTTCAGCGCGGCCAGCAGCAGCTCGGCCTCACCCGCGTCCTTGCTCTTGAAATTGAACAGCAGCGGCGTTTCGCCCGCCACCGCCAGGGCTTCCTCAAGGCTGGGGATCTGCCCCAGGCCCTTGCCGCGGAAGGGGAAGGTCTTGCCGCCATCGGCGGTGTAGCCATGCCCCGCATCGAGCGCCTTCAGCTCGGCCAGGGTCTTGCCCCGCACCTCGCCCGTGCCATTGGTGCGGCAATCGAGCGTCCAGTCATGGAACAGCGCGATCCGGCCATCCTTGGTGGGGGCAATGTCCACCTCGATCAGCTGCGCGCCCAGCCGCTTGGCCATGGCGATCGAACCCAGCGTGTTTTCAAGGTGCGGGTGATAGGGCGCCTCGATCCTGCTGGCGGTGCAGGTATCCTTGTCGATGCCGGTGTGATCATAGAGCTGGTGCACGCCGCGATGGGCCACCAGCTTGACATAGCCGCGCGGATTGTCGGCCAGCCACCAGGCGTTGATCAGCACCAGCGCCAGCACGGTCAGCGCCAGCAGCGCGGCAATGCGTTTGGGCCAGGCGCCCGGAATATAGGCTTTCATGCCAGCAGCTTACGGGCCTGGTCGCAATCGATCAACATCTGCTGGGTCAGCGCGTCAAGGCTGTCAAACTTCGCCTCGGGGCGCAGGAAGTGGTGAAAGGCCACCTCGATCTCCTGCCCGTAAAGATCGCCCGACCAATCGAAGAAGTGCGGTTCCAGCAGTTCCTTGGGCGGATCGAAAGTGGGGCGCACCCCCAGGTTGGCCGCGCCGTGCAGCAGCGGGCCGCCTTCCCACCGGGCGGAGACGGCATAGATCCCGTAATGTGGGCGCAGGTAATTGCCGAGCGGCAGGTTGGCAGTGGGAAAGCCGATCGTGCGGCCGACCTTGTCGCCATGCTGGACCACGCCGCGGATCGCGAAGGGGCGGGTGAGAAGCCGCGTGGCGGTGTCGCAATCGCCAGCCTTCAGCGCCTCGCGGATGCGGCTGGAGGAGACGACCTCGCCGCCTTCCAGCACCGGGCCGACCGCGCGCGCGGCAAGGCCCAGTTCGCTGCCGAGCGATTTGAGCAGCGCGACCGAGCCGCCGCGCCCCTTGCCGAAAGTGAAGTCCTCGCCCGTCACCACGCCCGCCGCGCCCAGCCGTTCGATCAGCAGCCTGGCGATGAAGTCCTCCGCCGTGGTCGCGGCAAGGCTGGCATCGAAAGCGAAGACCAGCATGGCATCGGCCCCGGCGGCGGCGAACAGCTCCTGCCGCTGGTCCAGCGTTGTCAGGCGGAACGGGGCGGCATCGGGGGCGAAAAAGCGCACCGGGTGCGGATCGAAAGTGGCGATGATGGCCGGGCGGCCCTCGGCCTTCGCCCAGGCGATTGCCTCGCCCGCCACGGCCTGGTGGCCAAGGTGGAAGCCATCGAAATTGCCCAGCGCGATGATCGCGCCGCGTAAGGGATCGGGAATCGGGTCGGTCGCGTGAAGGCGGGGAATGGTCATGCGGCAGTCTTGGTCGCTTGTGGCAGTTGGCCGAGCGGGACGATCCCGGCGCGCAGCACGCGCAGGGCATTGCCGCCCATCACGGCGCGGATCTCATCGGGGGTGAAGCCCTCGTCAAGCAGGGCCTGGGTGACCTGCGCCAGTTCGCTGGTATCGAATCGCACGGTCGTTGCCCCGTCATAATCGCTGCCCAGCGCGACATGCTGGATGCCAACCAGGTCGCGCACGTGCTTCATCGCACGGGCGGCGGAACGCGGGGAGGTGTCGCAGATTGCGCCGTCCCAATAGCCGATGCCGATGATCCCGCCGGTCTTCGCGACCGCGCGGATTTCGTCGTCGGACAGGTTGCGGTTGGTCTTGCAGGTGGCCTGGACCCCGCCGTGGCTGGAGACGACCGGGCGGCGCACGCGCGGCAGCAGTTCGGCGAGGCCCTGGTGCGAGAGGTGGGCAATGTCGACGATCATGCCCAGCTCTTCCATCCGGGCGACGACCTGCCAGCCGAAGGGGGTGATCCCGCTCTTCTTCACCCCGTGCATCGATCCGGCGACATCGTTGTCGAAGAAGTGCGTCAGCCCCGCCATGCGAAAGCCCGCGGCGTGCAGCTTGTCGAGGTTCTTGAGATCGCCCTCAAGGTTCTGCAGGCCCTCGATCGTCAGCATGGCGCCGACCGGGCCTTTGCCGCCCTGCCGTGCGGCGATCAGCGCATCGAGCGCGGCGGCATCGGCCACCTTGGCCAGCTTGCCCTGCGATCCGGCCACCGCGCGGTTCAGCTTGGTCCCATGCCACAGCGAGCGTTCGAGCAGCGAGCCCCAGGTGCGGACCGGCTGGGCCTGGGCGATCACCAGCGGGGTGATATTGTCGGTATCGCCGGAATTGCCGTCGTAATTCTGCCCGCGCGGGGTCTTGGTCACGCTGGAGAACAGTTGCAGCGCAACGTTGCCGTCCTTCAACCGGGGCAGATCCATATGGCCGCGCTCCGCCCGGTCGAGCATGTCGCGCTGCCACATCAGCGTGTCGGAGTGCAGGTCGACGATCTGCAGCGTCTGGTGCAGCGCGCGGGCCTCGGCACTGACGGGAATGCCGGGCTGGCCGTCGATCCGGTTCATCGAGGCTTCGATGTAGCCGGGGGCAAAGCCGAAGAAGCCCACCGCGCCCAGCGCCAGTGCCGCCAGCGGCATCCATACCCGTTTGCGCATCGCTGTCCCCTTCCTTGTCCCGCGATCAGTCCGGTTTACGCAGCAGGGTGACGAATGCAAAGCCCGGTGCGCGGCCATCAGGGGCGTGGGTCTCGTGCGCGGTTTCGATCCATTCGGCGCGGTCGAAGTGGGGGAAGCGGGTGTCGCCCTCCGGCTCGGCCGCTACCTCGGTCCATTCGATCCGGTCGGCATGGGGCAGGAAAGCGCGATAAATCTCGGCCCCGCCGATCACTGCGATGTGGGGGGCATTGGCCAGGGCAATCGCCTCTTCCGGGCTGCGCGCCACTTCCGCGCCTTCCTCAGCCCAGTCTGGATCGCGGGTCAGCACGATATGGCGGCGGCCGGGCAGCAGGCCGGGCAGCGATTCGAAGGTCTTGCGGCCCATGATCATGGGCTTGCCGATGGTCAGCGCCTTGAAGTGCCGCAGGTCGGCGGGAAGGTGCCAGGGCAGCGCACCCTCGCGCCCGATCACGCCGTTCGCGGCCACGGCGACCACCAGGAACACTTCGCGGTGATTCACAGTGTCAGCCGGGTCACGTGGCCCATCTTGCGCCCGGGCCGGGCGGCGGCCTTGCCATAGAGGTGCAGGTGATTGCGCGGATCGGCCAGGATCGGGGCCCAGTCATGCGCCTCGTCGCCGATCAGGTTCCACATCTCCACGCCCCTGGCGGCGAGCGCGGGATCGCCCAGCGGCAGGCCGCAGATGGCGCGGATATGGTTCTCGAACTGGCTGGTCAGCGCGCCCTCGATTGTCCAGTGGCCCGAATTGTGGACCCGCGGGGCCATCTCGTTGAAGACGGGGCCGGCCCTGGTGGCGAAAAATTCCAGCGTCAGCACGCCGACATAGCCGAGCGCCGCCGCCACCTTGCCCGCCAGTTCGCGCGCGGCGGGGACCTGGACCAGTACTTCCGGCCCGGCCGGCACGGTCGAGCGGTCAAGGATCCCGCCCTTGTGCACGTTTTCGGCGCTGTCCCAGAACACCACCGTGCCATCCTGCGCGCGGCACAGGATCACGCTGAATTCGTGTTCGAACTCGACAAAGCCCTCATAGACCAGCGGCTGGCCGGGCAGGCGGATGCCCAGCGCGTCGTGATCGGTCATGATCCGCCACTGGCCCTTGCCGTCATAGCCATCGCGGCGGGTCTTGAGGATGCCGGGCGAACCGATCGTATCCAGCGCGTCGGCCAGGTCCTCGTCGGTATCGACCGGGGCATAAGGCGCGGGACGCCCTCCCAGTCCCTCGACAAAGCGCTTCTCGCTCAGCCGGTCCTGCGCCACTTCGAGGGCGCGGGCACCCGGCAGCAGGGCGACCCCGCCCAGTGCCTTCAGCGGGCCGACCGGGACGTTTTCGAACTCGTAGGTGACAGCGGCGCAATCGCCGGCAAACCGGGCCAGGGCCGCCGCATCGTCCCACGGCGCACAGGTGAACTGCGCGGCCACGTCGGCGGCAATCGAATCGGGTTCGGGGGCGAAGATGTGGACCCGGTAGCCCAGCCGCGCCGCCGCCATGGCCAGCATCCGGCCCAGTTGACCGCCCCCCAGGATGCCAATGGTCTCACCCGGTGGGATCATCGCCTCAGCTCGGCCGTTCCGCCACGCCGGAGCTCTGTGCGGCGCGATAGGCCTTGAGCCGCTCGGCCAGGGCCGGATCGGTGGTCGCGAGGATCGCCGCCGCCAGCAGTCCGGCATTGGTCGCTCCGGCCTCGCCGATGGCGAGGGTCCCGACCGGAATCCCGGCGGGCATCTGTACGATCGAGAGCAGGCTGTCCTGCCCGGACAGCGCCTTGGACTGGACCGGCACGCCCAGCACCGGCAGGTGGGTCATGCTGGCGACCATGCCCGGCAGGTGCGCCGCGCCCCCGGCCCCGGCGATGATCACCTTGAAGCCTTCGTCCGCCGCGCCTTGCGCGAATTCGACCATCCGCTGCGGGGTGCGGTGGGCGGATACGATCCGCGCGTCATAGGCGACGCCCAGCTTGTCCAGCGCCTCGGCTGCGCGGCTCATGGTCGGCCAGTCGGACTGGCTGCCCATGATGATCGCGACCGGGGCGGCGACAGGTGCGGTCATCTCAGCGCTCCGCCAGGTAATAGCGCTCAATGGCGCTCAGGTTGTCATCCAGCTCATAAACGATCGGCTGGCCGGTCGGGATCTCGAGGCCGGTGATCTCGGCGTCGGAAATGCCCGAGAGGTGCTTGACCAGCGCCCGCAGCGAATTGCCGTGGGCCGCGATCAGCACCGTTTCACCGCCACGCAGCGCCGGGGCGATCGCGCTTTCGTAATAGGGCAGGACCCGGGCAATGGTGTCCTTCAGGCTTTCGGTGTTCGGAATGGCGATCCCGGCATAACGAGGGTCGCTGCCCAGATCGAACTCAGAGCCAGCTTCCAGCACGGGGGGCGGAATGTCGAAACTGCGGCGCCAGATCTTGACCTGTTCATCGCCATGCCTTGCCGCCGTCTCGGCCTTGTCGAGCCCGGTCAGCCCGCCATAGTGCCGCTCGTTCAGCCGCCAGTCCTTGGTTTCCGGGATCCAGACGCGCCCGGCCGCTTCCAGCGCCAGATGGAGCGTGCGGATCGCGCGGGTCTGAAGCGAGGTGAAGGCCAGGGTGGGCAACATGCCCTTGGCCTTCAGCAGGCTGCCGGCCGCGCGGGCCTCGTCCTCGCCCTTGGCGGTCAGGTCGACATCCCACCAGCCGGTGAAGCGGTTTTCGAGGTTCCACTGCGACTGGCCGTGGCGGACAAGAATCAGGCGAGGCAAAGACCGGCTCCCCAATTGGCTTAGGAGCACCCGCCCCTAGCTTGACCCATCCTCTTTGGGAAGGGGCGGTTTGCCGGTTGCAAGGACGCGGGCCTGCTCCTTGCGGCGGCGCAGGTTTTCGCGCAGCTTGGCGGCCAGGCGCTCCTCGCGCGTGAGTTCGGTTTCTTGACCCATGATCAATCGCGCTGCGCTATCAGGCTCGTGCTTGACAAAGCAAGGGGGTGCGGCCAATAGCGCGCCCCTGCCCGGACCGGCCCTGCGCCATGCCGGGTCGTCTCGCGAATGGTGTGCTGCTGTAGCTCAGTGGTAGAGCGCATCCTTGGTAAGGCTGAGGTCGGGAGTTCAATCCTCCCCAGCAGCACCATTCGCCCCCTGCTTCGCTGCTTTACTGGCTGGAACCGGCCCGCCCGCTGACGAATTCGCGCGCCCAGCTCTGCCAGTGATCGCGTTCGACCTGGTCGAGATTGGCGTCGAGCCAGCGGGCCCGCATCAACTCGTCCTTGCTCAGCGGCGAATCGAACACCAGCCCGCAGCGCCCGCCCGCGCTCCAGCGAACCGTGCAGAATGTCTCGGCCTCGGGCCAGCGCAACACGCAGGAGGATTTTGGACGAATGATCATCCGGGTGGCGATGCGGGCCCCGGTGCGCGACAGGTTCTCGACCACCGCATGGCCTTGGCCATCAAGCGTGATCAGCTCGCCTGGCAGGCTCAGCCGCAGGCGCGCATCGGCGCGACGGCCGGTCTGCGAACGATGGTAAAGATGCGCTGCGAAACCCATGGCACCAAATTGGCACTAATCTGGTCACATGATCGTCACCAGCGCAATAATGGATTCCACGTATCAGGCGCGCAAATCGGCCCATTCCGGGTGTCGATCGAAGGCGGCGGCGACATAGGAGCAGGCCGGGACAACCCTGAAGCCCTGCGCGCGGGCGTCGGCGACCAGCGCCTCGACGAGCTGGCCGGCCACGCCGCGTCCCCCGATCTTGCGGGGGACCAGGGTATGTTCGGCCACCCGCGCACCGCCGCGCGTCACCCAGGTCAGGCGGCCGATCGCGGTCTCTCCGGGCAGGTGGGCATGGTATTCGCCAGCGCTATCGGTACCGTGGCGGGTGATAGTCACTTCGGCCATAGCGTGTTCCTTGCGCTTGACGGCGCGGCCCGCCGCCATCATGCGCCATATGGTCATGCAGTTCCTTTCCGACAATGCCGCTTCGGTCCATCCCGCGCTGTGGCAGGCCATGCAGGCCGCCGATGCGCCCGATTCGCCCTATGATGGCGATGCGCTCAGCCAGACCCTCGACGCCGCCTTTGCCGCGCTGTTCGGGCGCGATTGCGCGGTGCTCTGGGCCGCGACCGGCACGGCGGCCAATTGCCTCGCGCTCGCCACCATGGTTCAGCCGCACGGCGGCGTGGTCTGCCACCGCGAGGCGCATATCGAGGTGGACGAGGGCGGGGCGCCGGGGTTCTACCTCCACGGGGCCAAGCTGCTGCTGGCCGAGGGTGAGGGCGCGAAGCTGACGCCCGCGGCCATCGCAGCGGTGATCGATCCGATTCGCAACGATGTGCACCAGGTGCAGCCCCACGCCGTCTCGATCACCCAGGCCAGCGAATATGGCCGGGCCTATCAGCCAGGCGAAGTGGCAGCGATTGCGGCCTTCTGCGCCGCGCGCGGTCTGCCGCTGCATGTCGACGGGGCGCGGTTCGGCAATGCCGTGGCGCACCTCGGCTGCACGCCCTGGGAAGCTTGCCAGGGCGCGGCGGCACTGAGTTTCGGCTTCATCAAGAACGGCGGCCTCGGGGCCGAGGCGCTGGTGTTCTTCGATCCCGCGCTGGCCGATGTGGCGCGCTATCGCCGCAAGCGTGCCGGGCACCTGCAATCGAAGGGGCGCTACCTTGCCGCCCAGCTTCACGCCATGCTGAAGGACGATCTGTGGCTGGCCAATGCGCGCCACGCCAATGCCGCCGCGCGCGAACTGGCCGGTGCGGCGCAGGACCGCCTGCTCCACCCGGTCGAGGCGAACGAGGTGTTCCTGCGCCTGACCGAAGCGGAACGTGCGGCGCTGCGCGCCCAGGGCTTCTCCTTCTACGACTGGGGCGACGATGCCGCCCGGCTGGTCACGGCCTGGAACAGCCGCGACGCCGATGTCGCGGCGCTGGCCCGCGCGATTTCCGCCCTGTGAGTGTCGGGCTGTGAGCGGGGTTACCCTGACGCCGCGCTCGATCGCGGCCTTTGTCCTGCTGGCGCTGGTCTGGGGATCGACCTGGCTGGTGATCAAGGACCAGATCAGCGCGGTGCCACCCGCCTGGTCGGTGGTCTGGCGCTTTATCCTGGCCGCCGGGGCGATGCTGGCCTTTGCCGCCCTGCGCGGCGAGCGGCTGCGGCTGACCGGCCCTGAGCTGCGCCTGGCCATGGCCATGGGGCTGTTCCAGTTCAGCCTCAACTTCCAGTTGATCTACCAGTCCGAGCACTATCTCACCTCGGGCCTGGTCGCGGTGGTCTTTGCGCTGATGATCGTGCCCAATGCGATCCTGGCTCGTCTGGTGCTGGGCGCGGCGATTACCCGGCGCTTCATGGCCGGATCGGCAATCGCCCTGACCGGCATCGCGCTGCTGATGCTGCACGAATACCGGATCGCCCCGCCGAACAGCGGGGTGACGACCGGTGTGGTGCTCGTGGCCGTTGCCATCCTGTCGGTCTCGGTCGGCAACCTGCTGCAGGCCACCGATACGGCCAAGGGCGTGCCGGTGCTATCGCTGATGGGCTGGGGCATGTTTTGGGGCGTGATCATCAGCGCCGGATACGCCGTGGTCGCCGTCGGCGCGCCGACGATCGATCCGCGGCCGGGCTACCTGGCCGGGATCGTCTACCTGGGCCTGGTCGGTTCGGCCCTGACCTTCCCGCTCTACACCCAGTTGATCCGCGAATGGGGACCGGGTCCGGCGGCCTATAACGGGGTGGCCGTGCCGGTGGTGGCCATGGTGCTGTCCACCCTGTTCGAAGGTTACCGGTGGAGCCTGCTGGCGGCGGGCGGGGCCGTGCTGGCCATGGCCGGGCTGCTGGTCGCCCTATCGGGCCGCAAGTAGCGACGCCAGCCCTTCGCGATAGGTGGGAAAGCGCGGCTGCCAGCCCAGCGCCCGGCGGGCCTTGCCGTTCGCCACCCGGCGGTTCTCGGCATAAAAGGCGCGCGCCATGGGCGAAAGGCCGGCCTCGTCGAGCGACAGCAGCGGCGGGAAGGGGCGGCCGAGCAGGCGGCAGGCATGCTCGATCACCGCGTTCTGGCTGCAGGGCAGGTCATCGGCAATGTTGTAGGCCCCGGCCGGGGCATCCAGCGCCAGCACGACGGCGCTGACGATATCGTCGACATGGACCCGGCTGAATACCTGATTGTCGAGCGCGATGCGGTGGGCCTTGCCTTCTTCCACCCGCTCCAGCGCCGAACGGCCCGGACCGTAGATGCCCGGCAGGCGCAGCACCCGCGCGCCGCGCGCCAACCATGCGGCGTCGGCCTCGGCCCTGGCGGTGCGGCGGCCGGTGCCTGTGGGCGCGCTCTCATCGACCCAGGCGCCCTGTGTGTCGCCATAGACCCCGGTCGAGGAGAGATAGGTCAGCCTCTTGCCGGTCAGCGCCTCGCCATAGACTTCCAGCACCGGATCGCCATCCGCACCGGGCGGGACCGAGGACAGCACCTGGTCGGCATCGGCCAAGGCCAGGCGCACGTTGGTTGCATCGTCAAACCGCAAGGTGCCGGCGCTGCCGGTGGAGATCACTTCCCAGCCCTGCGCTTCCAGCACGGCGGCGAGGCGGGCGGCAGTATAGCCAAGGCCGAAGATGAACATGCGCGGCATGGCGCCGCCATAGGCGGAGATGCTGGCAATCGGAAGTGGCTTGGCTAGAAGGGGCGGCATGGATGCCATGACTGCCCCCCCGACCGCCACCCCGACCCCGGTTCCCGCAACCATTCGCCGCGAGGATTACCGGCCGCCCGAATGGCTGGTGCCGGAAATCGCGCTCGATTTCGCGCTCGGCCTTGATGCGACGACGGTCCGCGCGCGGCTGACCGTGGCCCGCAACGGCACCGACCGGACGCTGCGCCTCAATGGCGACGGGATCGCAGCCCGCGCGGTGCTGGTCGATGGTGCGCCGCGCAGTGACTGGCGGATGGACGGGGCGGACCTGATGATCGACCTGCCGGGTGCTGCCCACGTGGTGGAGATCGAAACCGCGCTGAACCCCGCCGCCAATACCCAGCTGATGGGGCTCTATGCCTCGAACGGGATGCTCTGCACCCAGTGCGAGGCCGAGGGGTTCCGCCGGATCACCTTCTTCCCCGACCGGCCCGATGTGCTGTCGGTCTATTCGGTGCGGATGAGCGGGCCGAAGGCGCTGTTCCCGGTGCTGCTGTCGAACGGCAATTGCACCGCTTCGGGTGACGGCCCGGATGGCACCCACTGGGCCGAATGGAACGATCCCTGGCCCAAGCCGAGCTACCTCTTCGCGCTGGTCGCGGGCGATCTGGTCGCCAACCACGACAGCTTCACCACGATGAGCGGCCGCCGGGTCGACCTCAACATCTGGGTGCGGGATGGTGACCAGGACCGCACCCACCACGCGATGCAGGCGCTCAAGGATTCGATGAAGTGGGACGAGGAGGTGTTCGGCCGCGAATATGACCTCGACCTGTTCAACATCGTCGCCGTCAGCGATTTCAACATGGGGGCGATGGAGAACAAGGGGCTCAACGTCTTCAACACTCGCTATATCCTGGCCGATCCCGACACCGCGACCGACATGGACTATGACGGGATCGAGGGCGTGGTGGCCCACGAATACTTCCACAACTGGTCGGGCAACCGCGTGACCTGCCGCGACTGGTTCCAGCTGAGCCTCAAGGAAGGCTTCACCGTGCTGCGCGACCAGCTGTTCAGCGCCGACATGGGCAGCGAACCGGTCAAGCGGATCGAGGACGTGCGCGTGCTGCGCAGCGCCCAGTTCCCGGAAGACAGCGGGCCGCTGGCCCACCCGATCCGGCCGGACTCCTATCAGGAGATCTCCAACTTCTACACCGCCACGGTCTATAACAAGGGCGCCGAAGTCATTCGGATGATGCGCACCCTGGTCGGGCCGGAGCGGTTCCGCAAGGGCTGCGACCTCTACTTCGACCGCCACGATGGTGAGGCGGCGACTTGCGAGGATTTCGTCAGGGCGATCGAGGATGGGGCGGGGGTCGACCTCACCCGGTTCCGCCTGTGGTACAGCCAGGCCGGCACGCCGAAGGTCACCGCGCGGCTTGCCCATGAGGGCGAAACGGCCACCCTGACCCTGACGCAGGAAGTGCCCGCCACCCCCGGCCAGCCGACCAAGCAGCCGATGGTGATCCCGCTGCGGCTGGCGCTGTTTGACCGGAAAAGTGCGAAACACCATGGTGAACAACTGGTTACGCTGAGTGAACCTCAAGTCGAGTTGAAGTTCAGCGGATTTGCCGAACGCCCGGTCCTGTCGCTCAATCGCGGCTTCTCCGCGCCGGTCACTGTTGCTGCCGATACCACGGCGGCCGACCTCATGTTCCTGGCCGCGCACGATGACGATTCCTTTGCCCGCTACGAAGCGCTCCAGCAGCTCGTCGTTCAGCACCTGGTTGCCGTAATCGGCTCGGGCAAGGCCGACCCGGATGGGCGCGCAGGCATTGCCCAGGCGCTGGGTGCGGTGATCGCCGATCCGGCGCTGGATGACCTGATGCGCGGCGAGCTGATGGCCCTGCCGGGCGAAACCTATCTGGCCGAGCAGTTCGAACACGCCGATCCCGGCACGATCCGGGCCGAGCGCGAGGGGCTGAAGGCTTACCTTGGCACGGCCTTGCAAGATGCCCTGGTGGCGCTCCATGCCCGCGCCAGCGCCGTGCCCTACAGCCTCTCCGCCGAGGCGCGGGGCGCGCGCAAGGTCAAGACCCAGGCGCTGGTCTACCTCGCCGCCGGGGTTCCGGCGCTGGCCGCCGAGCTGGCCACCGCGCAGTTCGACGTGGCCGACAACATGACCGACCGCCAGGGCGCGACCATGGTCCTGGCCGGGCTCGATCACCCGCTGCGCGAGGCCAAGCTGGCCGCTTTCTACCAGCGCTTTGCCGGCAATGCCCTAGTGATCGACAAGTGGTTCTCGATCCAGGCCAGCTCGCTCCACCCCCGGGTGCTCGATCATGTCGCGGCCCTCGCGAAGCATCCGGACTTTACCCTGGCCAACCCCAATCGCGCCCGCGCGCTCTACATGGCCCTGGCCGGGAACCTCGGCGCGTTCCATGCCGCCGATGGCACCGGCTATCGCCTGATCGCCGACCTGATCCTGGCGCTCGACCCGCTCAATCCGCAGACCGCCGCGCGGTTCGTCGCTCCGTTGGGGCGCTGGCGGCGGATCGAACCGGGCCGCGCCGCGCTGATGCGGGCCGAGCTGGAGCGGATCCTGGCGGCACCGGCGCTGTCGAAGGACACCTATGAACAGGTGAGCAAGAGCCTTGGCTGAGCCGGAACCGGTCGAGGTCAACCGCGCCACCCTGCTGGCAGGGCTGCCGCACGGCTTCCTGGGGCGCCGGGGCGGGGTTTCGACCGGGATCGTGTCGGGCCTCAACGTTGGTCTTGGCACCGGGGATGAACCCGCGGCGGTGGCAGAGAATCGCCGCCGCGCCATTGCCGCGGTGCTGCCGGGCGCACGCCTGGCCACGGTCTATCAGGTCCATTCGCCCGATTGCGTCACCGTGACCGAGCCCTGGCCCGATGCCGACCGGCGCCACGCCGATGCGCTCGTAACCGACCGGCCCGGCCTGCTGCTGGGCGTGGTCACTGCAGATTGCGCGCCAGTCCTGCTGGCCGATGCCGCTGCCGGGGTGATCGGCGCGGCCCATGCCGGGTGGAAGGGGGCCGTGGGCGGTGTGACCGACACGACGATAGCCGCGATGGAGGCCCTTGGGGCTCAGCGGGGGCGGATCGTCGCTGCGATCGGCCCGACCATTGCCCAGCCCAGCTACGAAGTGGATGTCGGGTTTCGCGACCGCCTGGTGGCACTGGCGGCGGAGAACGCCGGGTTCTTCGTTCCGGGGCAGCCGGGCCACTGGCAGTTCGATTTGCCAGGCTATGTCGCCAAGCGACTGAAATCGGCTGGAATCAAGGCAGTCGAACGGCTCGATCTCGATACCTATCCAGACCCCGCAAGGTTCTTTTCGTTCCGCCGCGCCACCCACCGCGGCGAGCCCGATTATGGTCGCCAGATCGCCCTGATCGGCCTGCCGGACGAACGGCCCGATTGACCTTGCGGCCTGTGCATCTGATGGTGCGAAAAACGCTGTTGGCATGGGGCTTCCTTGCGTCTATCAGGCGCGCCAAATCGCAGGCTCGGGTGGCTGTGCCGGTCGTGCCGCGAAGTCAGGAAGGGGGCTTCCTGGTCAAGGATTCAGGGTTGGTACGCCGAAGCCGCAGATCGGTTCCGGGGGTACCCGCAAAAAGGCAGGATAGGTTCGACCATGGCTGAAAATGCTGGCACCGACACACTCGAAGGGACTTCCACCGATGGTGTGCGGCGGCGCGACTTCATCAATATTGCGGCAGTCAGTGCAGCCGGCGTCGGCGGCCTGGCGGTAGTCTATCCGCTGATCAGCCAGATGTCGGCTTCGGCCGACGTGCTGGCGCAGAGCTCGACCGAAGTCGATATCAGCGCGATCCAGCCGGGCCAGGCGATCAAGGCGATTTTCCGCAAGCAGCCGGTGTTCATCCGCAATCTGACCCCGACTGAAATCGAAGAGGCCAACAAGGTCGATGTCGGCGCGCTGCGCGATCCGCAGACCCTGGCCGAGCGCACCAAGGAAGGCCACGAGAACTGGCTGATCACCATGGGCGTCTGCACCCACCTGGGTTGCGTGCCGCAGGGTGCCGCCGAGGGCGAGGTCAAGGGCGAGTATGGCGGGTATTTCTGCCCCTGCCACGGTTCGCACTATGATACCGCTGCGCGCATCCGCAAGGGCCCGGCTCCGACCAACCTGGTCGTCCCGGAATATGAATTCACTTCCGACACTGTCGTGAAGATCGGTTGAGGGCACCCGACATGAGCTTTCCCTGGGCAAACGAATACAAGCCGACCAACCCCGTCATGGTGTGGATGGACGAGAGGCTGCCGCTGCCGCGGTTGATCTACGGCGCGGTCGGTGGCGGCTATGAAGTGCCGCGCAACCTCAACTATTTCTGGAACTTCGGGTTCCTGGCCGGCCTGTGCCTGATGATCCAGATTGTCACCGGCGTGGTCCTGGCGATGCATTATGCGCCGAACACGCTGGTTGCCTTCGATTCGACCGAGCACATCATGCGCGACGTCAACTGGGGCTGGCTGATGCGCTATGCCCACGCGAACGGGGCCTCGGCCTTCTTCGTGGTGGTCTATCTGCATATCTTCCGCGGCTTCTATTACGGGTCCTACAAGGCCCCGCGCGAGATGATCTGGCTGCTCGGGGTCGTGATCTTCCTGCTGATGATGGC
>Ga0315904_10004179_pt1 | contig 20759 bp, 16 predicted proteins | sample LakEriMetagenome_6_FD_203529 | JGI IMG/M metagenome (GOLD analysis project Ga0315904, IMG submission 203529) | Freshwater fungal communities from buoy surface, Lake Erie, Ohio, United States - Buoy 12 MA120 | ecosystem: Environmental > Aquatic > Freshwater > Lake | place: USA: Lake Erie, Ohio...
ATCGGCTGAGCGCGTCACGGTAATCCCGGCGATTGCGTTTGAGCAATACATCCAACGTTTTCAGGTTATTGGGCAGGCGCCCAAGAATCTGATCTTTCTCGAGTCGATCGGTGACCGAGACTTGGACTGTCCGATCGAACGGCAGTTCACCGGTGTGAACCCGCCGCAGGATCTTGTACGCGTACTGAATGACGTAGTCGCACTCAAGGAGTTTGGTCCGAAAGCGTCGTCGAGTCACCTCGATTTTCTTCGCGAGACGGATTTCTTCTTGACGTGTCAGGAGAGGGATCTCTCCCATCTGCGTCAGGTACATGCGAACGGGATCGTCCGACCAAGTTTCCACGTCGTCGATGGCGGAGAGCAAATCATCTTCGCTCTCGAGTTGGACCTGATCTTCAGGCACAACCACATCGACGACTGTGTCGGTCAGTTCTTCGCCTTCTTCTTCAAGCGACAGTTTGCGTAAACCATCCAAGTCATCAGCGCTGCGAGGCAGATCATCATCAAAATCTAACAGGCCGTCGAACAAGGTCATAGTTCCTCAAAACCACGAAAAAAATGCAGGATAAGAGTGGGGTCAGCGGGTGACGTCCATTCCCTCTCCGGCCGCAAATACCGCGTCCTGAACAAGGCAAAGGAAGTGTAACACCTATCTGAACGCGAACTCGACTCCCGGAACAAATGGTAAATTTTTACGAATAACGCGAGCCTACCGTGGCAATGGCTTGCGATCCTAGGCGCGTGGTGACCGAGCCCGCGGAAGCGGAGTCTGTCGATCCGAACTGTGCATTTCCAGCACAGGGAACCAAATCGAAGCAGCCTTCAGTGTAGTTGCCCGAGTGAGCAAAACCACGACGGAAGAAAATTCCGAAAGGATTGATTTATCGCACGAAGGAACACGACCATGGAACCGTCCTTGCCGCTGAAGTTCGCGGACGACTGCCAACCCTTCGGATCGAATTCAACGGTCGTGTTCTTTTGCGATTGGCCCGGTCAAGTGAGATAGGATGCCGGGCGCTTTAAGTGACTCGGATGAACTGGATCGTAGCGGGAAAGGGACTGAACGCCATCGCACCTATTGCGTAATGGAGACCAGTCCATCGTCGCGGACTCGAGTAATCTTCGCGTGTAGCGAGGATTCCTCCCCGAGGTGCAAACATAAAATTTCCACCCCGACAGCAACCCCATTCTAGCCCGATCACCGTCTGGGTCTAGTGCTCCAGCGAAACTACTCGGTGGATTGATTACACTGGAAGACTGGTTTGCTGCAGGCTGGGGAGCATTCCGCTCACTTTCCACAACTCCATTTCGACTTCACTATGTCTCGATTTCTATTGCCTTGCCCGGGATGCCAAACCTCCATCGCTGTTGGGATTGCCCAAGCGGGATCGTCGACGTCGTGTCCGCAGTGCGGTCGGGGAGTCGAGGTGCCAGGGACCCGGGTATTGAGACAGCTCCCTATGGAAACGCCTGTTTCGGAACGGAACGGTGCTCGCGTCCGTTCCTCGGGCCTATCGCTGGGCTTTCGATTGATCTTGGGGAGCCTTTTGTTGCTCGGTTCTTCGTGTTTGCTCTACGGAGGTTGGTTGGCATACGAGCGGTGGAACGCACCGATTGAGTTTGGGCACTCCGAGGAGGAGATTTACAAGAACGTTTACAACGAGACGATGCAAGAGCCGATCGTGCGGAACTGGGAGCACTGGAATTATTTGGTGGATTTGGGAATTTCTGACAATCCTGAGGTGCTGCCTTACTTTGCATACAGTCGCTATTACGAGGCACAAAAGCCATGGATGGTCGGTTCGCTGGTCACAGGAGCGATTGCCGTAGCAGCATTCATCGGCTTGAGTTTTCTGGGTTTTCGTCGCGTCGCGGGCTAGCAGATGGCTGCGGGTGTGCTTGTTTTGTGCCTGATTCCGCGGGACACTTAGGCACATGAAGCCCAGCCACAAACCGGTATCCCCGCGCGTCTGCGCACGGCCTTGGTCCTGGATCATCGCGATTCTCACTGTCTTGCATTTGACCGCTGTCGTGGCCGAGCCGCTTCGTTTTTTTTCGCAGAGCGATTTCCAAGCTGGACCGGAGTTCCTGGCTTTGCGACGTTGGACCGCTCCCTACGCCGAATGGCTGTATCTGGATCACGGGTACTTTTTCTTTGCTCCCAACCCGGGGCCTAGCCATTTGCTAGCCGTCTCGAAGGAACCGATTCGGGGTGCTGGCTCGTCGAGGGAGGATTACTTGGCTGTGTATCCCGACCGGCGAGAGCAACAGCCCCGCCTCCTCTACCATCGCTACTTCATGCTTTCCGAGTTTTACAACAACACGTTTGCTCCTGATCGTTTGCTGCCTGAGGATTTGGCGGATGGCGAATTTGTCGCTCGATGGAAGCGAGACCGGGCGCGTTACGAGCAACTCTCGGCGTCACTGGGCCGGAGTCTGTCGAGGGAACTCGGGGTGGATCAGGTCGAATTGCGGAGATTGGAGCGCGTTCTGTTTACGCCCGAACAGGTTTTGCGCCAGGGTTGGCGCCTGGATGATCCTCGCGGGTTGGTTTTGCTCGACGAAGGGCCGCCCCCGACGGGGCCTGTTCCGACGGGGCCTGTTCCGACGGGGCCTGTTCCGACGGGCGAGGAAGGGGTTCTGCGGTGATCTCCGGCGTGCTTGATTTCCTTCTCTTCCCACGGACGGCCCACACGCTTGCAGCAATCCGGATTGCGACGGGGGGAATGCTCGCCTACATCCATGTGGTATGGATGCTTCGTCTGGAAGCTTTTTTCGGGCCAAACGCGTTGCTCAGCAGTGAGTTCATCCGCGCGTTGCATGGCGAGCAATGGAAGTGGACCTACTTGGCCCAGTCCGATTCGCTTGCGGTTGCTTGGGGGCATGAACTGGTCGCTTTGCTGGCGAGCCTTTGCATGTGTCTGGGTTTGGCGACGCGATGGTCGACTCCGATCGCGTGGCTGACGACGCTGCTGACTGCGCATCGACTGGCTCCGTTTCTATTTGGCCTGGACCAAATCGCGTTGATGGTGTCGATGTACTTATGCCTCGCTGATTCCGGAGATGTTTGGAGTTTGGATGCACGTCTAAGGAGAAACTCCTCACCGACTCCGTCGTGGAACAACACCCTTGCGACCAGATTGATTCAACTGCATCTGTGCGTGATCTATCTGTTTGGTGGGTTGGGCAAGCTTCGGGGTTGGATGTGGTGGGATGGGAGTGCGATGTGGTTTGCTGCCGCCTCTTACGAGTACCAATCACTACCGCTGACGTGGATTGGCTCGATGCCCACATTAGCATCGATGGTAACGCACCTGACGCTCTTTTGGGAATTTGCCTACGCGGCGTTGGTTTGGCATCGCTGGACTCGCCCAAGCGTGCTGGCGATGTCGGTCTTGGTGCATTTGGGGATAGCCCTTTTTCTGGGCATGATCACCTTTGGGTTCATCATGATCGTCGCCAACCTTGCGTTCATCGAGCCGGACGCGTTTCGACGATGGTGTGGTCGCGTTGGTCTGGATCGGACGGCGGAGCGTCTACTCGGGGACCGAACCGGGCTTTCCGCCTGAGAATTTGGAATTGAAGACGGCTGGGTCCAGGGGATCGCGAGCGATCTTTTTCTCCTGATGTTTCCGTTCCAGTTCCGAGATCGCTTCCTCGATCTGGCTCAACTCGGCGGCATTGAGGACAACCGAAGGGGGAGCCGACTTGGGGGGCTTAGAAAGTTTTGCGTTGCGATCGCGGGCTGGGAGGTCTTCGGAGGAGCGTCGGCTGGCTTGCTGCTGCACTGCGGACTTGGGAACCAGCGCGACGGCCGGCTTGACTTGCATGGGCTCCGGTCCAGGAATCCCGGACTCGTTCTCTGCGACCGATTTCAACCACTTCAGGATCTTGTCCATCAGAACGCGATCCTCGTCTCGATTGGGCTGGATGCTAGGATTGCGCTGCGACCCGTGGGGGCGGATGGCGTATTGAATCAAGCTGGTTTGCATCGGTTCTTCATGATCCACGTAGAGCATGAGGGTGTCCAAGTTCTTTTGGGTGATCGACGAAGCTTGCTCCCCCACCGGTTGAAATACCTGGAAATCGTTTTTGGACAACATGCCGTGGCAACCCGACTGGCCGCATCGAGCAACCACGATGGGGAGCACTTCGGTTTGAAACCCGCGTCGCAGGTATCCTGGGACCATGGGGATGGGGCGATCGCCCCCGGGCCGTTCGCTGTCGCGATCGCTGAACTTCGCGGATGCTTGGGGGGATGCCATTTCCTGATAGTTCGCTGGCACGATCGGATTTGGGATCCCGCGTTCCTCAAGCATGCGCTGGACTTGTGTATCCGCGAGGAGAGCTTGGCGGAGTTGGAGATCAAGCTGCTTGAACTTCGGCGAACTCGAGGCGGTTTTCTCGAGTTCCGTGTAGTGCTCAATCGCCTGGTCGAGCAAACCGTTTTGGATGCACCACTGTGCCAGATGCCAGTGTTCGCCCGTTCCCCACTTCCGAATCGCGCGCACTTGGAAGTTGTAAAGCGACTCCAGGTTTTTGCCCACGGTCAAGACCTGGCGATTTGGGACGGTGACTTCGTTTCCTTTGTCGAGTGCGATGGTGATTCGATCTGCGTGGGGCTTTACAAACCCGTGGATTACGTTTCCATGCTGCAGCATGACATACCCCTCGCCGTAGAAGGCGATAGGCTGCGCCCCCTTGCTGCTGCCGGTTTGTGCGAGGGAGGATCGCCCGAATCCCAGGGTTGCCAGGGTCGCCACGAATATCCACAACGAAACGCGAAGGGCACGACGCATACGGATCGCCTGAAAATTGGCCAGGAAAGGGAACACCGCTATGTCGAGGACACTAACAACAGACCGGTATCGGGAGCAAGGTGACTTGGCGAGGCGCGAGAGCGGATCGAACGAGGCGAAGCGGGGGGATGGGAGAGTTGGGGGTCCTAGGAGGGGGAGGCAATCTTCACTACACTAGATCCATGGTTTCCAGGGGCCTTTCCTCATGGATCATGGACGTGGAGTGATTGGGGATGCCAAGCTTGCGACAACGAAGGAGAAGGTAATGAACGTTCCAGTGCAGAACCGGTTTCGGGGATGGTTTCCCGTTTGGGCATTGATGTTGGTGATGATCCCGGACGGTGGCTTACGAGGCCAGGATCCTACCGCGACTCGATGGCCGGAATTGATCCAGCAAGCGGAAGCGAGTTTAACCCCGGACAAGATTCCGAGTTCTGCGGTGCATCGTCAACAAGCGGAATCATCGCTCCGAAACCTGGAGTCGTTTCTCGCAACCTCCCCTGAGCAAGGCGCTGCGTGGCGAGCGTTTTTGAAGCTCGATGCCGCCGTTGCGACGATGGCTGAGGAGCAACCCGATCTGGGTGTATTGAATGAAATCGAAAAACGTTTTCGACAAAACTACGCAGGTTTGGAGATGGGACCTTTTGTGCAAGCTCGGGATGCCATGGCGCGTTACGTGCGATCTCAACGCTTCGCGGCCAAGCCAGAGAACACCATGACCATCCTTCGCAATCGCCTCCAGCGGTTGTTGGCGCGAACTCCAAGCACAGAGGGTTTTGGAAATGTCGACAACCTTCATGAACTGGCGCAGACCGTGACTTATCTGCACGACGGCAACCAAGGATCCCAACTGGTTTCCGCCGTTCGCAATGCCTATTCGGGCGCCAACGCGAGGGTCGTCCTCGGACGCGACATGATCGAAGAGAAGTTTTCTCGGCTTGTGAACGAATACAATCCGATCAACGAGATGATTCTCGGGACGACCGTTCGCGGTCAGGGATATTTGACAGGAACGGTTTCGCCACACCTCCTAGACAGCCCATCGCAAGCTGCGTTGCGATTGCATTTGATGGGAGACTTCCAAGGTACCAGCCGCGGATACAATCGGTCGGTCGTGTTGAACACGTCGAGCCAAGCCGACATCACGGCTGCCGAATCCATTGCCTTGACCGAGTCGGGATTGGTTAGTTTGGGGGATACGTATGCCGACGCGGATCTCCGCACCCGGATCAACAGCATTGAACACCGATTGAAAATCGTTCGAAAGATCGCAGCCAAAGAAGCGGCCAAGCGCAAGCCTCAAGCAGACCGAGTCAGTCTGGTTCGCCTGGAAAATCGCGTCCGAAGGCAGTTTCATCAACAACTCCTCGAGCAATTGTCGGAGGCCAACCAGCGGCTTCAAGATGCAGGAAGAACCGAGCTGGCGCGGTTGGGAATCGAAAAACCCCGACGTTCTTCCTGGAGCACGAGCGACTGCATGGCACTGATTTGGAATGTTCAAACCGGAACGCAACTCGCCGCCCCGGGACCTTGCCCCTTGCCATTGAGCGCCGAGGGAATCAGCGTCCAGGTTCATCAATCGTTGGTCGGCAATCTCCTCGATCCGGTGCTCGCCGGGCGGGTCATCCGGAGCGAAGACATGGATGGCTACGTTTCTCAATTCGGCGAAGCGGCCAAGCGGATCCCGCGCAAGGAAGACGAGGGACCATGGTCGATCACGCTGCAAGGATTCCAGCCTGTCGAAATTCTGCTCGACGACTCCCTCATCCGATTCCGCATCCGAGTCAGTCGACTGGATCGCGAAGACAAGTCTTTGGATGCAGCCACCATCGATGCTGCGTACCGGGTTGAGGTTGCCGATGGTCGCATCCAACTCCACCGCGAAGGAGACATCAATATCGCGTTTTCCGAATCACAACAAAAAGGCGTTCTCGCCGTCACGTTGCGATCATTCCTCAAAGGCAAATTCGAGCAACTTTTTCGCCCGCAATTGCTCGATGAACCTCTCAATTGGTCGGAGAAACTGCCCGATCAATTGCGAGACCTGCGTTTGGCCGATCTGACCATCGATGACGGCTGGATGCAGGCCCGTTTTCAATAGCCTCGCCATCGAAATCATGTTCAAAAACCTGACCAGCCTCGCCAATTTGATGCAGACGGCAAGCCGCATGGGGGACCGCCTCTCGGAACTCAAGCGTCAGATGGAGCACAAGCGAGTATGCGGACGGGCATGCGATGGCGACCACGAAGTCATCGTGGAACTCAATGGTCTTGGTGTGGTGCAGACGGTCGAACTGTCCGAGTCGCTGCTCCAAAACCCGGAACACAAATCCCTCGCCCAGCGATTGATTCTCGAGTCGACCAATCAAGCGGTCGCTGAGGCCAAAGGGATGCATGTCCACGCGATCAAGGAATTGACGCGCGGATTGGATTTGCCGGGACTCGACAAGATCATCGAGGAAATGGCGAGTTGATCCATTTCGCCAATCCTCTCAACGCAATCAGGAGTCTCGCCATGCCAATGGAAAACTATACCCGTCATCAACAAAGCATCATCAAGAATTACTACAAGAATCGCGATGATGTCGCATTCCAGCGAGCCCAGGAGTTGCTCACCGAACTCTATCTGGCCGAAGGCAAGAAAAAAGAGAAAGTCTGGGAAACCCTTTTCAAAAATTTGGAGCGGATCGGCGTCCCCGCCGATCAACTGGAGCATCTGAAACGGGAAAAGAAACCTGAATTGATCGCCGCACTTCTCGAGAAGAAGTTGTAACGCTCAAGGCTGTTCGAGCCACGCCAGGAGAAATGGATCGATCCGCCCTGCCTCGACATCCTTGATGCGTCGAACCGAAGCGTTGGTCCTGGGATCTCGGACATCCGACTGCTTGCCCAACCACCAACGACGCACGATGGGATATGCCGTCCGATCTTCTTTGTCTCGATCGCTCTGCTTCAATTCGTTTTGTCGTTCGATTTCCGATCCGAGCAGATCCCGCGCACAATCCTCCGCGGTTGCGGCATCGAGATTGTTCCTCAAGCGGACGCTTTGTCCGGTCGGTCGATACGTAGCGGTTACCTCGGTCTTGAGGGATGGGATAAATCGGCCGCGGGCACGCGAAGATCGTCGAACGATATCGACGTTGCTGTCGTCGAGCCTCCGGTCCGAGATGGCTAGAATCGAAATCTTGATCATCGACTTTCCTCGCGAGGGGCCTTCATCGAACTCGTGCAACCCCTGCTCCCCCTCGAGGATCCTGAAAACGGCGACGCCTTCGATCAGCAGGACGAGTTGCTTCAGTTCGCCGCTGTCGAAGGCTTCTTCGTGAATGGTCGCCGAACGGAAACCCAGTCGATCCGCCCAAGCCTTGTAAGAGTTCGCTGCACGCGGAAGCTGCTTGGACGAAGAGGGATCGATCGCTTCGAGCACCACGAAGGCATCGGATTGCTGTCGATGGTCTTGGCAGAGCATGGCGAACCGTGCCAAGCTCACTTCTTGCCGACGCTGTTCGATCTCGACGAAAAGTTTAGGGAGAGCTACGGCTGCATTTTCGCTTTTCGCCTTCTTGAGTTTCGATTCCAAGTCGCGGTGCCCCCGCTCCAAGGACTCGATCACCTCCTGGAGTCGTTCGATTCGGTACAACTCCGCGAGGTGGGCCGATGCGGCGGAAGCATCATCCCAGAAATCGCGAGCCCCGCTCATTTCAACCAACTGACTCTTTCGAGCTGCATAGTTTCTGGCTCGGAACGTTGCCTCAACCTCATCGAGTGCATCGCGAAACTCGCCGAGCATTTGGGCCAGTCCTCCGCGATCGATGCGTCGCGTCCGACCGTCGACCGGGTCGGCAACTCGAATGCGTCCTTCCATAGGTTCGCGACGCGTTCGGGCCTCGTCGATCGATCGCAATTTGATTCCATCGCCGGATGGATAGAGTTGGACAAGGGTCGGGGGTTGTTGGGAGTCCATCTCCGAGAGGAAACGGGCCAAAGGAGCCAACACCATGCGTTCGACGGCTCGCTTTAGGGGACGCGCACCGTAGCGGGCGTCGTAGCCAGCCTCTGCCAAGACATCGATGACGCCGCGATCGATATCGATTTGCAGCCGTCGGCGGCGGATTCCGTTTCGCATCAGAACCGCTCCCACTTCCCGGCTTGCCAAAGCGCGAACATCCTCCCGGGTGAGCGGATCGAATCGGATAATGCGACCGATCCGATTGACCAGTTCCGGTCGAAAGAAATTCCGGATGGCCAGTTCGAGTTGTTCCTCCGCCTGATCGGAATCCTCCGCGATTTCACCGCTGGCGCGGAACCCAAAAGAATGACTTTCGGGAATCGCAGAGCCCAGGTTGCTCGTCAGAATGATCACCGTCTGGGTGAAATTGATCGTCTCTCCGGTCGCTCGTGTCAGCCGACCGGCATCGAGCAGTTGAAGCAGAAGATCAAATACCGATGCATTGGCCTTTTCAATCTCATCGAGCAGGATGACCGAGAAAGGATGTTGTTTGACGCGGGAGAGCAATCCTCCGGGAGCGTCGGGCATGTTGGGGCCACCCACAAGCTTGGCGACCGCATCGTAATTCTGATACTCCGACATATCCAAACGGATCAAGCGATCCGCACTGCCGAACACATATTCCGCGAGTGTTCGGGCCAATTCCGTCTTTCCCACACCGGTCGGTCCGGCGAACAACATTGTTCCCATCGGTTTCCCAGGGTCGGTCAAACCCGCCTTGATGAGGGCGATGAGATCGACGACGGCATCGATCGCCCGTCGCTGGCCGACGAGGCGCTCGCAAAAGAAACTCTGCACTTCTGCGAGAGGCAGAGGGATCGAATCATCGAGCAAGCGGCGGGGGGTGCCTGTGACGAGCGACAATGCTTCAATCACGCACTCGGGCGGAATATCCCATCGTGCAGTTTTCTTGTTTTCCGTCGAGATTTCTTCCATCCATCGCGGCAGCACGATGGAATCTTGCAGGGTGGTTTCGATCAGCCGAAGGGCACCGGCGGGCCTCGACATATCTGGAAAGTAGATTTCACCGTACTGGGTCGCTCGATCCAGCGCCTCTTGAGTCCAACAAAAAGGGCAACCGTGTTCGGCGCCAAACGACTCCACCATGCGCGTTGCAACGCGCTCGACCACGCGCCGCGACGCATCGGGTGAATGAGGCTCGATGAGAATCTTGTCCAATAAACGCGCAAACCATGGATGCGGTTCCATGATCGCTTTGTAGCTTTCCGGCGTGCACTCCCCCAGGATGATAATCTCCCGTCGGTCCATGAGCGGGGCCAGGGCGGACGCCATGGTTTCGTCACACCCATCGAACTTTCCTACTCCGACGAGGTTGATCAAATCGGAGAACCAGATCGCGACCCTCTCTTCACGTTGGGCGATCTCCACCATCTTTTTGACAACTCCCTGCCATTCGCCGATATATTTCTTTCCCGCGATCAACGAACTCGTATTGGTTTCGAGGATCAACCAGGGCAAACGGCTTTTTGAGGCAAGTTGTTCGGCGGCTTTACGAATCAGGGTGGTTTTGCCGACACCCGAGGGGCCTATCAAGAGAAACGACCGCCCTATTTTTTCGATCTGCTCCAAGATCCTCTGCAAATCTCGATCGCGTTCGTAAATATCAGCGGCATGCGATGATTTATTCCAAACCTGCCCGTAAATGGCGAGTTGATTTTCAATTGTAGATTCGTTGGTGATCATTGCATTGCTCGGGGATTGAAGAGAATTCCCTCAACAAATTAGCGATGAACGGGTCGTTTTCTAATGCCAAAAATGTTTTTCATCGCGGTAAGCCCTTCAAGCCAAAACTCTTTCGAGATATCCGAATTGCAATTCTTCCACCTAGAAAAAAACAGACTTTCCTTGAAAGGGCTTTGTGCATGGAAGCTTATGGAACTAAACTCTGGAAACACGCACAGGTTTTTTTCAATACTATAAGGAGACGAACAACTTGAAAAAAGGTACCAAACGATCCGCGAGTGTATCGCAGATCATCCGCGACTATGCCGGGAAGAATCCAGGTCTTGGGCCAACCCAAATAGCCAAAGACCTTCTGGCTCAAGGCCACAAAGCTTATCCCGCGTTGGTGAGCCAAGCGTTGGGAAAAACCGGCAAGAAGAAAAAGGGCAAAGCAACCGCAAAGCGAGGACGGAAACCAAAGGCGGTCAAAAGCGCTCCTGGGGCAGAAGTGAATCTCGCGTCGTTGAAAGCAGCTTGCGAATTCATCAAATCGAGTGGATCGGCGGAGAATGCGATCGCTTCGATTCGGAATTACCAAAAGCTATCCTCGATGTTTCAGTAGGCCGCAGCCTGGCATGCTCGATTCTTTCCTGCGTCACAGCCCGATGAAAAATTCGTATCGTTGGATCCCGAAAGCTGGCAACGAGAAATACTTGGTTCCGCGTCTCAGTCGGCGGAATCAAGTCGATTAGCAGGAATGGATAGCATTGGATCGTTTAGGCGGAATGCCGCGAATTTATCGGGGGCGGTTTTGCTCCACTTTTTTGCCTAACCCTCAGACTCATCGCGACAGCCAGTTCTTTCGCGGTTTATTGAAAGTCCCTCCAATTTCAGGTCGATAGGACAGCAATCCGGAGGATTCCGGGTCGGGTCGAACTGGAACAGGGAGGGGACCGCATGCGGCGGTGGTGGATGGGAGCTTGCTGCTGGATCGTTGGCAGCCATGCATGGATCTTTTCGCCAGGGTCGATCCTGAGCGCACAGCAGGTCGCGTCACCTCCTGCATCGGTGATCCGCGTGAGCCCGTTGCCAGGCGAAGTGGAAGCGCCGGTCGTTACCGCGATGGCTGTCACTGCTGATGGAGTCCATATCGCTGTTGCAGGCGACGATCATTCGATCCGTTTGCTCGACGCGGCGGATGGCAGGAGTATCGCGATGGTGCGAGGGCACCGAGACTGGGTTCGCGGACTGGTGTTTTCTCCCGGTGGCAGACGACTGGCCTCGTGCGGCCATGATGGAGCGGTGCGTGTTTGGGAAATCGCTCCCGACGCAGGAGGCGTGCGATTGCTTGCCGACCGGATAGCGGAACACGCCGTTTTCGGCTTGGCCTTTGCCAGCGAGAACGAATTGTTTGCGGTTGGTTTTTCAGATGCCGTGTATCGATGGAATGTGGCTGAGGACGATTGGCGAATCGATCATCGCTGCGATTGCAACGACCTGCGGGCGATTGACATTTCCAAGGATGGACGATGGTTGGCGTATGGCGGACGGGACGGGATCATTCGCGTTCATCCTCTCATCGGTCCGGATCATGTGTTGGCAGGCGGTTCACCTCCGTCCGGATCGCATAATTTGAGGTCATCTCCCAACTTGCATTACGACCGCATTCTCTCGATTCGGTTTTCGGATGATGGAAAGTCCCTTTACTCCTGCGGCGAAGACCGCCGCCTCGTTCAATGGGAACAATCGAGCAATCGCGTATTGGCTGGGATGGACGTGCAGGCCGGAAAATTGATGGCGACCTGTCCGTTGGAAAACGGTCTGGTCGCGGTCACTGGAACCGACAATACGATCCGCATTGTGGATCTCCCAAATGCGAAATCGATCGCCAAGCTCGTTGGGCATGACGGGAGTGTGGCGGTACTCCACCGGACGGCAACCCACTTGTTCTCGGGCGGATTCGACACGACGGTTCGAACATGGAACATCGAAGAATCGCTCGGGGGATTGGATCACTCCGGACGATTCGTTCATCCCATCTCGGCTCAGTTCGAGGACTCCAGTTCCCAGGAGCCGATCCGATGAAGCGCAAAGCGATTCGATCTACGAAACTGGAAAGCTTGGAAGCTCGGCAGCTGTTCAATGTCGATGTCGATCCGATCCGGGTAGGCAGCGTCTACGTAGAAGAGGATTCCGGTAGCGATGCCCACGGAGATTCGTTCTACGTCACCTTTCAGGGAGGAGCGCCGGGAACGCAACTGAGCCGATTGGTGATTCGCACCGACCAAGGAATCCCTGGTTTCTCAGTCGCAGACAATCTGTTTGATACGATGGACGGAGGACGGGGTGCAGACCACTCCCATCCGTTCCGAATCGAGTCGATCGATGCAGCACATCCAGGCGCTTCTGTGCAGGCGCAGGTTTCCGACGGTGGCATGGAATTGGTTTTAACCTTTCAGAATTTCCACGCGGGTGATCGCCTGCGCTTCTCGATCGATGTCGACGAAGTGCAGCACCTGTACTCCGTTTCGGACATCGCTGAATTCAATGAGGGGCTCGATCCGATCACGTCGGGAGCGGAGTTCGAGGGTTCGACCATGGTCGCCCATTTCTTGGCACCGCGTTTCGAAGACGTGTCCGTCGAATCCCGTTTCGTCAATCGATACGATCCGATCGTCGGGCCGGCGGATCTTGAACTGCCCGCGGACAATGCAGGTGGTCTGCGCGATCGAACGGCCGGCACTGCGGCCAATGTCGCTCAACGGCCGAAACCGGTCTGCCTCGAAGGGGTCGTGTTCGTCGACAACAACCTGAACTTGAATCAAGATGCAAACGAGTCTGGCATTGCTGGAGTGTCGCTCGAATTGTTTCGACTTGTGGGTAGTCAATTCGTCGCGACCGGGCATCGCGCGATCACCGATTCGGCGGGTCGCTACGAGTTTGGTTTGGGGCTCGGCTTGCTTCCGGGCACTTACCGCATTCGCGAATCGCAACCGTCCGGCTACTTCAGTGTGGGTGCGATCCCAGGCTTGCTCGATGGCTTGACCCGCCTCGGTGAAATCGTGCCCGGAGATCCGGACGTACTGACGGAGATCGCGATCCTGGAGGGGGACAGTTGCGGGACGCAATTGAACTTCGCGGAGGCGCAAGGAGCTCGCATCTCGGGCTTTGTGTATCGAGACAACAACAACGATGGGATCCGTGGAGCGGACGAAGGTGGGTTGTCGGGCGTGGAAATCCGATTGACGTCCTCGATGACCATCACTGGCGAATCGATTTCGAAAACGACTCGCACCAATTCCGATGGATCGTATTCGTTTTTGACGCTTCCTCCCGGCATGTACACGATCTACGAGGTTCAGCCTGCCGGATACTTGGACGGAATCGACAGCCTCGGCACCGTCGGTGATGAGACGCGCGGAACGATCATCGCAAACGATCAACTGTCCGACATCCTGCTTGAAGGGAACGATTCCGGCATCGAGTACAACTTCGGCGAGATCGAGCCGTCGTCCTTGTCAGGACGGGTCTGCGCGGTGGTACCGGGATTCCAATGTTTTAGCGAGGAACCTGGCAGCAAGGTGGCTCTGCCAGGTGTTCGCATCGATCTGCTGGGAGAGGATGGGCGTGTTCTGGCGACGACCTTCACGCTCGAGGATGGGGGCTATCGCTTCGATGGATTACCTCCCGGGGTCTACAGCATTCTGGAGACGCAACCAGCGAACCTCTTTGATGGCGGAACGCGGGCAGGCACGATCAACGGGACGCAGGTCGGAAGCGCGGTGAGCGGAACCAGGATTGTCTCGATTGCCTTGCAGGGAGGACAAGACGGCATACGGTATGACTTCTGTGAAGTCCGTCCGGCATCCATCTCGGGATATGTCTTCAAGGATGGGGAGGATTTGATCACCCCGGACGGATTGCCGCCGGAGGATCTTCGCGGAGTGCGGGACGGGATTCGATCGCCGGACGACATGCCCCTCCCGGGTGTCGTGTTGGAATTGCGACGCATCGACGGGACCGCGGCGAATCCTGGCGATGTTTTGTCGGGCATTTACGACGGCGATGGGATTCGTGTTCTGACCGATGAACGAGGGTACTACGAATTCGCCGGTCTTCGTCCCGGGAAATACCATGTCTATCAAATCCAACCCGACGGATACTTCGATGGACGCGACACCGTTGGCAGTACCGGAGGGTTTGCCGACAACCCCTTCGATCCGATTACCGATCCCGCAATGGAGGCGTTGCTCGAGGCGCTTCGTCGGGATCCGAACACGGATCCGAAGCGGGATGCGATCCTGCTGATCGATGCGGTCTCGGCATCGATATCGGTAGAGAACAACTTCAGCGAGGTCTTCGCGCTGCCTGAAATCGAAACGCCACCGCCGGAACCGCCTAAGCCTCCGCCGACGCCGGTTCCACCGATCGAACGCCCCCCGGTGCGTCCCGAGCCACGATTGCCGGATGCGGGTACTGTTTCCCAACCGGTTCCCCAGTTCCTGATTTTTCCTCCACCCGCAGGCCGTCCGATCGAAGCGTTCCTGGCCGGGTATGCGGTCGAGTACGCATGGCACTTGAGCATCATCGATGCGGGGGAGCCTCGAGGATACCGGAGTGAAAAGAAGGTGGATCCCACCCGGATCGCGAGTGCGACCAAACTGCTCAACATCACGCACTGGACGATCGACACGCTCAACCGCGGTCGATGGTACATCGTCTCCAAGTCGCCGACCTTCCAAAGGAATGCGTTTGGCGTGCATGGAGCCAAGCAGTTGGCGGGGGATTTCAATGGGGATGGCCGCGATGAATTGGCCCTCTTCAAAGATGGCGAATGGTTGCTGGATATCAACGGCAACGGAGAATGGGATCGTGGAGACATGTGGATTCGCCTTGGAGACCGCGGCGACTTGCCGGTGGTCGGCGATTGGGACGGAGATGGCAAGGACGATGTTGGGATCTATGGAGTCGCGTGGGAACGGGATAGCGATCGCATCGCTGCGGAGCCGGGATTACCCGATCCGACCAATCGCCACGTCAGTCGTCCGAAAAATATTCCCGAAGCGGAACCCGGGGATTCGGAGGGTGCCGTTCGCGAACGCATGCGACTCCGGTTGATGCAGCGGAGCGCCCAAGGCGAGGGACGCGCCGATCCGGTCGATCACGTCTTTCGTTTTGGTGACGACCAGATCCAACCGGTCGCGGGGGATTTCAATGGAAGCGGAATCTCCAAGATCGGCGTTTTCCGAGATGGCAAGTGGAAACTCGACCTCGACGGGGACGGACGGTTCGAATCCGATCGGGATGTGGAGTTCGTGTTTGGAAAAGCTGGAGATATCGCGATTGTCGGGGACTTCAATGGCGATGGGCTCGATGAAATCGCGGTGGTGCGTGGAAACCAGGTCATCATCGACAGCAATGGAAACGGTCGGCTCGACACCACGGACCGCGTTTTCCAGATCGAAGGGGATGGAGATGGCGTAGTCGTCGGTGATTTCGATGGCGATGGCATCGACGAAGCGGCGTTCTACTCCGTCGGCCGCGACAGCGATCCGGGGATCCGCCAAGCCAAGGCGGGCTGAAACCCCGGCGCGGGTGAAACCCGTTTACAATGCGACCTCGGGCAAGCAGACTAGAGGGAATCAATCTCCCCCCTCCGGATTCTCCCCCCATGCAACTTAAAATCACCCTGGTTTGGATCGCGATGTTTTCGGCGTTTAGTATTCCTTGCCAAACCGCTCGATCGCAGGAACCCATGCAGCAACCGCATCCGATTCAGTACCGACTGTCCTTTCGACAAGCCGCTACCCACCGGGTCGAAGTCGAGGTCTCGATTCCTGCCGAAGGAGCGGGCGAGATTCGATTGATGATGCCGGTCTGGACTCCGGGCTCATACATGGTGCGCGAATACGCTCGCCATGTGGAAACGATCGCCGCTCGCGACGGGGCCAGCAACCAACCCTTGCCCATTCGAAAACTCGACAAGAATCACTGGCAAGTCGACTGCCCAGGGGTGCAGGAAGTGGTGGTCGATTATGTCGTTTATGGTCGAGAGATGGGAGTGAGAACGAACTGGGTCGAGAACGAGTTTGCATTCCTGACCGGTGCCGCGACGTTTCTTACGCGCGACGACTTTCTCGACCGGCCGCATGTTGTACGGTTCGATTCGCTGCCCCAATGGACGGACATCGCAACGAGCCTGAAGCGATTGGATGCTCGCGAACCTTGGACGCGACGTGCATCGAACTACCATGAACTCGTCGACAGTCCTATCGTCATGGGATGCATCGACATCCAAACCGAAACGATTGGCGGAGCGACCCATCATTTGGCAAGCCTTGGAACGGATTCGATGTGGGACACGAGTCGCGCGATGAAGGATGTTGCCAAGCTGGTGGAGATCGAACAAAAATTTTGGGGGGATGTCCCTTACGAAGACTATTGGTTTCTCAACCTCGCCACGGAATCGGGCGGTGGTCTGGAGCATGACAACAGCTCCGTGCTGATGACGAGCCGGTGGGCTCAGCGTCAGAAGTCGAGATACATCGATTGGCTGTCGTTGGTATCGCACGAATTTTTTCATACCTGGAACGTGCGACGGCTGCGACCGCGAGCCTTGCAAAAATACGACTACAACCAGGAACAATACATCCGCGAGTTGTGGGTTGCAGAAGGATTGACCAGCTACTACGACAACCTCTTTGTCGTTCGAGCGGGATTGTGCACCCCCTCCGAATATCTCGAGCGCGTCAGCAAAGACATCCAAGCCGTCCAGAACTCCCCCGGACGGTTGGTGCAAAATCTAGCGGACAGCAGTTTCGATGCCTGGATTAAATTTTATCGCCCGGATGAAAACGCTCAGAACAGCCGCATCAGCTACTACGTGAAGGGATCGCTCGTCGGACTTCTCTTGGACGCCGAACTTCGAATGGCGACCAACAATGAGAAATCGCTCGATGACTGCATGCGATTGCTTTGGCAGCGACACCGCGGAACCGGTTACACCAATGAGGATGTTGAAGCGATTGTGGTAGAGGTGGGTGGAGAATCCCTGCGAGGTTGGCTCGATGCAAAGCTAAACCAGAGTGCCGAACTCGATTACTCCCGGCTACAGGCGTGCTTCGGTCTCGAATGGAAGGAAAAGAAATCGGAAAACGAGGCCTCGCCACCCGCGACGCCGGCCATGGTCGGCTTGGAGATTTCGAATCAGTCAGGGAAAGCGATGGTCGACAAGGTCGCGGTGGGAACCCCGGCCGCGGAGGCGGGAATCCAGTCCGGAGACGAATTGATTGGATGGGACGGGTATCGCATCGCGGCGGAACAGTGGTCCGAACGGCTCGGAATGTACCGGGCCGGGGACCGCGTCTCCGTCACCGTGGCCAGACGCGGTAAATTGATCCAGCTTCCGATCGGCATTTCCGTCACCAAGCCCGCCTCGTGGAGCCTGGCCCGAGCCGATGAACCCGACCAAGAGCAACAAAAGCGATGGCGAAGTTGGCTTGGAATTCCGGAGCCCGAGGAAGCCAAGAGCGATGAAAAAGAAGAGTAAGCCTGTTTTCCGCCAGGAAAAAAGTGGGAATCGGGGCTAGCGAAACTTGGCGAAAAAAGGTATGTACTTGTCCTTTATGGGGAAAATAAACCCCAACCGACGATTCGTTTTTGGTCTCAGGGAAATTCGATATGTCAGTGAATGAAGAGGTTTTTTCGAAGGTTCAATCGGCACTGGTGGACGCCTTGGGCGTCGACGATGACGAGGTGACTCCGGAAGCGACCATCGTGGGTGACTTGGAAGCCGAATCGATCGATTTTCTGGATATCGTGTTCAAGTTGGAAAAGGCGTTCGGCATCAAAATCCAAACCGACGAGTTGTTTCCTAAGGATATCCTCACCGAGGGGACATACGTTCAGGACGGCAAAGTCAACTCGAACGGGCTTTCGGAGTTGAAGCGGCGGATGCCATGGGCTGACTTGTCCAAGTTCGAATCCAATCCAAGGATTCAGGACTTTGGCGATCTGCTGACGGTGAGCGATCTGTGCCGATACGTTCAATCCAAACTTGCGTAGTTGCCTCCGTTTTTTCTTGGCTCTCAATCGAGTGATGCTCTGTGCGCTGGTTTTGGATCGATCGATTCCTCGAATTCGTCCGGGATAAGCGGGCAGTTGCGTTAAAACACATCTGCTTTGGCGAAGAAACGGTCGATGACTATCTTCCCGGCCATCCCCATTATCCCCATTCCCTCATGATTGAGGGAATGGCTCAGACCGGGGGTTTGCTCGTATCGGAAGCGGAGGGGTTCACGCGAAAAACCGTCCTCGCCAAGATATCCAAGGCTCAGTTTTCTCACCTGGTCGTACCGGGCGATACGCTGCGTTTCACCGCAGAGGTCCAGGACAAACAACCCTCGGGCGCAGTCGTGCATGGGAGAATCCATGTCGGCGACCGCGAGATCGCGGAAATGGAGCTTTGGTTCGCATTTCTGGACGATCGCTACGGTGAAAAGGCCCTGTTTACCCCTGAGGATCTTTTGAGAACCCTGCGTGTGATGCGGATGTTCGACGTTGCTGTCGATCAAAACGGGAATAAAATACAGGCTCCTGCACACATGCTCGAAGCCGAACGGCAGGCGGCGAAGGCGATTCGAGCGAATTGGTAGTCGAGGATCGGCTCGGCTCAACTTTTACAATATTGGATGGTTCGATGCGTCGGCGTGTGGTCGTAACCGGAATGGGCGTTATCAATCCGCTCGGACACGACGTTGCCACGATGTGGAACGCGTTGCTCGCAGGTCGCAGCGGCGTGGGTCCGATCACCATCTTTGATGCCTGTGGTTATCCAACCACGATCGCCGCTGAGGTCAAGGACTGGGACGTATCGCGTGTTGGCGAGGATCGGCTGTACTGGGACAAACGGGGCCGCCATACGCGTTTCGCGGTCGGGGCCGCAAAACAAGCGATTCACCAATCGGGCATCTTGGACGCGAAGATGAATCCAACGCGCCTCGGTGTTTATCTGGGAGCGGGGGAAGGAAACCAGAACTTCGCGAGCTTTACCTCGATGGTCTCCGCGGGACTGCGGGACGGATCCTTCGACTTGCCATCGTTCTTTGAACGAGGTCTGCAAACCATGGACCCGGCTGCGGAAATGGAACAGGAGCCCAACATGCCTGCCGCCCACCTGGCCGATCTATTCGATGCCCAAGGCCCCAACTCGAATTGCCTCACGGCGTGCGCCGCTAGCAGCCAAGCGGTTGGCGAAGCGACCGAGTTGATCCGAAGCGGCGAGGCCGATGCCATGATCGCAGGTGGATGCCACAGCATGATTCATCCCTTTGGCTTGACCGGTTTCAGTTTGTTGACGACCCTGTCGGAACGAAACTCGGATCCAACCAAAGCATCGCGGCCCTTCGATCGCGAGCGGGACGGGTTCGTGCTCGGCGAAGGGGCGGCGATTGTCATCCTCGAAGAGTACGAGCACGCGCGTCGTCGCGGCGCGGAAATCTACGGCGAGATCCTTGGCTACGGCAGCACCGCCGACGCGTATCGCATCACCGACATCCATCCCGAGGGACGCGGTGCGATCGGCTGCATGAAACACTCCATCGCCGATGCGAAACTCAACTTGGAAGACATCGGGTACGTCAATGCGCACGGCACCAGCACCGCCGTCAACGATCGAACCGAGACGTTGGCATGCAAAGGGGTGTTCGGCGAGCGGGCCAAGCTCACCCCGATTTCGAGCACCAAAAGCATGATGGGACACCTGATCGCCGCCGCAGGCGCAACCGAGATGATTGTCTGCTTGCTCGCGATTCGCGACAGCATCCTCCCCCCGACGATCAACCAGGAATATCCTGATCCCGATTGCGATTTGGATTACATCCCTAACGTCGCTCGTCCCGCCAAGATCAAAGCCGCGCTCAACAACAGCTTCGGATTCGGCGGCCAGAATGTGTCGCTGACCGTCGGATCCCTCCGCAACGGGTCCAACGCATGATCACGGACCCGGTTCTTTTGGCGTATCTCGAGGAATCGCTCGCCGGCGAAGTCATGGCAACGATCGAAAACGAGCTTCGTCGCGATGCGAGTCTGAGAGATCGGCTCTCCGCCTTGATCGCGCAGCGCGAAAGCGGCGTTCATTCCGTGGGAGATATTTGGCGCCGGCATCGGCTATCCTGCCCGACACGCGAAGAACTCGGGAGCTACCTGCTGGGTGCCATGATGGAGGACGCCTCCACCTACATTCGCTTTCACGTCGAACAGATCGGCTG
>Ga0315904_10004180_pt1 | contig 20753 bp, 24 predicted proteins | sample LakEriMetagenome_6_FD_203529 | JGI IMG/M metagenome (GOLD analysis project Ga0315904, IMG submission 203529) | Freshwater fungal communities from buoy surface, Lake Erie, Ohio, United States - Buoy 12 MA120 | ecosystem: Environmental > Aquatic > Freshwater > Lake | place: USA: Lake Erie, Ohio...
AGAGTTTGATTCAATTATGAACAAATTTGCTCAAATGGAACTTCCAGATGATGTTGCAGCTCTTCCTGAAACAACTTCGCCCGATATGGATATGCCTATGGAGCAAGCTGCTATTGAAGATGTTGCCGATGTCACTTCCCCAGAAGCCACTGAAGGAGAAATCATTTCCGCACTTAATGTCATCAAGGATAACTTTTCCACTGCAGTTGAGAAACTAACAGAGCTTCTTGATAAAATGAACCCAGAAGAAGCTACTAAAGAAGATGACATGAAAGATGCTCTGGAAGCTGATGAAGCTGACATGGACGGAGAAACCATGAAGGGTGCAGTTACAGGATTGTCACTTGCTGGTGAAGAGCTTGGTGAAAGCCCTGAGTCAATGATTGACGCTGTAAACGATATGCCAGTAGATAAGCTTGCGTCCAAGATTAACGAAGCTAGAAAAGCATCCAAGACTGGCCGAAGAGCCGCTTCAGTTAAGAGCTTGGATAACAGTATCGCTTGCTGGCTTGCAGATGTATCAAATGAAAGAAATCTTTCTACAGATAAGATTACACTAGCAGCTAAGCTTTTCTGCTCTTATAAAGAGGCCGCTACGAAAGTATTGGAGAAATCAATTAGAACATCTGAAGTTGAAGTGGTTGATGAAACAATTCATACCACCACAATCATGGCCACCCTTGAAGATATCGGAGCCGATGTAGAAGATGCCGCATTTAATCAAAAATTCAGAGATTTCGCGGTTGACCTCCTTTCCAACTCTGGTTACGAAGTAGACCCAGGCACATTTGCACTTACTGAAATCAATGTTTCGGCAGATGGAATGGTTTGCGGTAAAGTTAGTACACGAGCAACAAAAACATTTAGGCCAGAGATTGCAAAGGACATGAAGCCTGATACATATGTCGATAAAGACCGAGCTATGATGGAAATCAATTCTCCAGCTTTGATGCCAGATGGCATGCCGGAGAATATGCCAGGAATGGAAGTGGTTCCGTCTTCACCTGGAATGGGTGTAGAGGCACCAGTTGAAATAGTTATGTCAGAATCTGCAAAGACCACAAGAAAACTCGCAAGATTGAAGAATATAGTAAAGGTTGCACAAGGCCTTGGTCTTCCAGGTGCACCAGCTCCAGCTGGTGGTGCAGGTGCAGGAGCACCAGGAGTAGGTGCTATGGATCCAAATCTTGGTGGAATGGCAGGCGGCCCTGCAGATCTCGGTGTGGGATCCCTTACTGGATCTACTCCAGAGCTTGGTGAGCCAACAATCGATGAGACTCCAGAGCCAGGTAATAAATCACCATGGGGTTCAATCTGTCCTCAATGCGGTTCTAAGGATGTTGATATCGCTAACGGAGAAGGCAACTGTAATGCCTGCGGAGCTAAACTAAAATACAAGTTTATTGTTGAGGTGGCACCTCCAGAAGAAGGTGGAACAGGAGAGGCTCCAGCACCCGGACTTGATCTAGAAGCTCCAGCCGCACCGGTTGGAGGACTTGGTGCTCCAGAAGCTGGGCTTGGTGCCGCAGCACCTGCCGCTCCAGCGGCTCCAGGAATGGCTCCAATGGCGTCTTCGCTCAGAGTAATGAAGAGAATTGCATATACCACTTCTGCTGAAGTTTACGCAAAATCATTATCTGACGGATTTAATCCACATACAGCTGACAAACTCCCCGTAGGGATGTGCTGTCCAGCTTGTGGATCAAGAACAGCTTCTAAGAAGCAAAAACACACATACTGCTATGATTGCGGAACAATGTCCGTATCAGAAGTGAAAAAAGTGGCTGGGCAACCAGGTACTTTGGAAGCAAGCATTGTATGGATATAATATAGGAGATTTGTATTAGCTTATAGAAAGGTACTATATCGAACTATAAACAATAGGAAACAAAAATGATAGACGGTCAAAGCGAACAATCAAAAACTAGAAAGGCAATGAAGAGACACGAAATTGTATCTTCAGACAAAGAGTCTTTCAGAGAATGTAAAAGTGATCTTATTAAGAAAATTGCTATGGATGAAAGCGAAGCTGAAGATGTAGCCAGTTCAATAAGAGAGCTTTTTCTCCCAAAGCTTATGAAAGCAGAGGGTCTGGAAGAGGAAGATATGCCTAAAGATTTTATTGGTAAAATGACCGATAACGACGATAACTTCGAAACTGAAACACTAAAAATTGAAGATCATGATGAAGACGAGGAAGAAAGCGATGAATTCGGTTTTTCTTCCGAAGATGAAGATCATGAAAATGATGCCGATGCCGACGATAACGAAGTAGATGCAAATGAAATCGCCACGATCCACATCACAGTTCCTGCGGACAAAATAAGAGAAGTTGAAAAGGCTCTCGAAACTGTTCTGGGTGATACTGATGCTATGTCCGAGGATCCAGCAATAGATCACAAAGAAAACACAATAGGAGATGAAAATATGAACAAAGAAATTGAAGCTAGAAAAGCTTTACGAAAAACAATTCTCGCAGCTATGGCTGATGACGAAGAAGTTCAACAAGTCTCTCGAAAGGATGGTTTTGAGCATGCCCCAGGCCAACAATATTTCGAGGAAGAAGAACATTCTACGTTCAAAGGCAATTTGACCGATCCCGATTTCGGGACTCTCGATTACGCAGACAATAAGATTCCAAGCTTCCTGAAACTTGAAAAAGACAAGGGACTCAAGGAAATCGATTATACAAACTTCGATGGAACCCCAGAGGATTCAGAAGAATTCACACTTGCATTCGATGCACTTGCTGAACTCGAAATCCCCTCACAAGGTGATGAAGGACTTTATCACGAACTTGAAATTCCATCCGAAGGTAAGTTGTCACTCAAAAGAACAGTCCAATCTTCAGCACTTGGAGAATTTGACGCGAACGTCGCCGAAGAGGCACTTGCGTTTGCTCTTAAAACCGCTGGTGTAGAAGAAGAAGACCTTGGCAAATTGACATACGCTGAAGCACTTGACTTGTTCAAGGCTATTAAGACGGCAGAAAAGAGCGACTGCGATGCAGATCGTGTTATGGAAGAAACACCTAACAATCCTAAAGAAGCCGTTACAGAAAAGGAAAATCGAAAACACACTGGCACCGAAGAAATTGATCCAGAAAAAGAGCATGAGCGAAAAGGCAAAGAGCTTTATTCCTCTGCCGATGATCAATATGCTTCTATGCTCCGCAAACTTATGAAGGGTGCGTCTGAGCAAGATGAAGATAAAGAAGCTGGAGTCATGATCGAAGATCCAAATGCAGATGTCGTTGTTTCTGGTAAAGAAGATGCTGACGAAAAGACCAAAATGGCAAAAGAAGCAGAACTCTACAAGGCACGACTCAAGACAGCTTATGCAATGTCAACCAAGCTTGCTACAGCAGGCCTGTTGCCAACAGAAGAGCTTGACTCTTACGCAGACGGCATGATCAACGATGGTCTAACCGTTACTGCTATGATTCGACAAACAAAACTTATGCTTAATTCAGCTGCTGCTAATTCAGAGAGGCTTGCCTCCAATTCAGCACCACGAGTTGCTACTGCCGGGATTTCCTTTAATCCTACGGTCAGAGGAGCTAGTGCAGATTTAAGCGGTGTATCAGAAATCCAAAACGCTTTGAAGAATATTGGATGGACTGCACCACAAGTTACTGAGATGGAGGATTGATTACGAAAGCAATTGATCTACAAAAAAGGAATAAATTAAAACTAAGGAGAAAATAATAAAATGGCATTACGAGCATTAAATTCAGTCGTGGCAGCTAACTACAGCAAGCTGTCTATCGATTCTGTTCTTGCTGGCGACATTGTAGCATTCTCGAACTCGGGGAACGGCACGGCAGTTAATCCTGCTTGTGTTTTCCGAGCTGACAGACATAATAGCAGTGCGGCAGGCTTCACAGGACCGGTTCAAACTATCACTAACCTTTTGCGAGGTTTAATCGTTGGCGTGTGTGCGGACGACGCAGTAGGTAACAACCCTGCGGGCGAAACCCCAACAATGATCAACAACGACCCAGCGGGTTCCAACTTCGTCAATGGTAGTGCTTTCCAAAGCTACACCAATGGATTCTATGTTGGAGTTAAGCGAGCAATTGCTGACTTCAAGGACGAGTCTGTTGACGTTGTTACCAACCTCACGGCAGGTATTCCTACCTATTCTTCGAGAGGCGTTACCGTTTACACCACACCTTCGTCGCAATTCGTTACTGACCGATTCGCACTTCTTACCGCACAAAATGCTGGTAATGACCTAGCAAACTGGACAGGCACCACTGGCAGCACTGCTCCAGCACCTGGCGACCTTCTGACTGTTGGAGCGAGTAACGGCCAGGCTACGTCTGTGGCTGCAGCTTATGCTAACACAGCTCAAGCACCAACTGTTACCGGAGCTACCTCTGGTACAAACAACCGAGGACTTCTTGTCTCAGCAGCAACAGCAACCGCTGTTCCTGTTATTGGACGAGTAGACTTCTACGACTCAGGAGCAGGATTGCTTTACTGGACGTTGATCTAATAAGGAGGATATAAAGAAATGGCATTTACCAAGAATAGTGTTGAAGAAACAAGAAATCAAATCGTCGCCATGGCTCTTGAGACAAACGAAGGCAAAACTGCACTCGCTCAGGCAATGGTCGAACCAATCAAGAACAGCTTGATGTATCAAGCAATCGGTCGAAAGCTTCTGCTCGTCGATGAACTCCCGCAGGGTGTTCTTCCACGATATGAAAGAGATGTTACCGCTAAGTCTTTTGTCGTTGGCAAAAGAGGTGCAGTTCCTACCTCCGAAATCGAAGCCGAAGAGCTGTTGGTTCCTACATTCGAAATTGCTGCTAACCCAGTAATTCGATACTCGGAAGTTAAGGCTCGACGATTCTACATCGTTGACCGAGCTCAGATTCGTGCAAAGGACTCCCTGCAACGACAAGAAGACACCGAAGTGTTCAAGGTCATCAACGCAGGTACTCCGCAGGATCAGACCATCAACGTCAACGGTACAGTTCAAATTGAGCAGATTAACCTCGCTCTAACGCTCATCGAAGAGCACGAACTGATCGGTGCAAAGATCGTCGTTCCTCCGGCACGATACAAGGACTTCAGAGGCTGGGGCCCGGACGTTTACGACCAGGCAACACAAAGAGACATCCTGCAGACTGGTCTGTACGGTCACCTCTACACCGCTGACATCCACCTCTCGACAATGGTTCCAAAGAACTGCGTGTTCATCATGGCTCCTGCCCAATTCGTTGGTGCAATGCCAATCCGACAGGACATCACCGTTCTGCCTGCAGACGATACACGAAGACTCAGATTGGGTTGGGTTGTTTACGAAGAGCTGGGCTTTGCCGTGATCAATGACTACGCTTTGAGTAAGATTTTAGTAAGCTAGAAGCTTTAAAGTTATACTTATCAAGCAAAACCCTGGAGAAATCCAGGGTTTTTTATTTTATTTTTATAATAAATGTATAAAAGTATTTTAAAAAACGTATAATAAAATATGCAACAAATTACTTTAACACAATCTCAAATCGAAACAATTACATCAAACAACTACACAAAATCTCAAATCAAAGAATATCTAGGTATTTCTTTGCCAACGGTTGATGTCGTTTGTAGTAAATATGGAATAAATCCAAGTAGAGACCAAAGAAAATACAAGCCAAATGATAATTATTTCAAAACATGGTCAATCGAGATGGCTTATTTTCTCGGCCTTATTGCGGCGGATGGTCATGTAAGTCACAAGAAAAATTTATTGATGATTAATCTCAAACAAACAGACCACCAGATAATAGAAAATCTTAAAAATGCCCTGGAGTATGACGGCCCTATTTACACCATTAATAAGAAGGACGGACAGCCACAATCTTGCTTGACAGTAAGCTCAAAAGAAATTGCTAAAGATTTAAATGATTTAGGATTATCAGGAAACAAAACTTATGATTTTGATTGGGTAGTGGGAATGCCCGAGGAATATGTATCTCACTTTATTCGCGGCATTTTTGATGGAGATGGATGCATTCATTTAAACACGGAAAAGCATAATTATTCTGTTAATATTGTCGGTACATACAAACTCACTGAAAATATTAAAGTTTTTTATGATAAATTATGTAATACAAAATCTGGACATCTTCAGCCCAATAAAAATGTGCAAGTTTTGTATTACAACGGCAGATATAATGCTTTGGCTTTTCTGAATTGGATCTACACAGACTCCACACAATCTACGAGGCTCAGCAGAAAGTACGAGTTATATCTTCAGCTCAAAGACACAATCTGTGCGGAAGAACAAGTTCCAAATAACTCTCACATTAATCAGGAAATTGCAAATGAGATTAGAAGTGATAAGCACAGAGAATCTACTTCAAAAGAAATTGCTAATAAATTGGAAATTAGCGAGCATATTGTTAATGACGTGAAATTGAATAGGACATGGATTGATGAATCTTACGCTCCCACTCCCCCTTCAAACACAATCTTGATCACGCATGACAATCAGATTAAGACGATACAGGAATGGTCCGACGAGCTTGGGATTCCATATTCAACTATTGACAGAAGATATAGGATGGGTTTGCCTTCCGACCAAATCTTAGATAATTCTGGGAAGCGATTAAGCCTAGGCAAGACACAATCTGAAAAGGAGAAGCAGGCATATGAATTAGCTTTTAATCTCCGCACAGATTATAAAAACGGTTTAAAGGGCAAAGCTTTGTACGAGGAAAAATACGGAATTAAAAAATCGCGGTATATTGACATTATTGGAAATCGCACTTGCAAAGAGGGTGAAATTTGGTAACAGAACTAAAAAAGGCTGTAAAATGAAATTATGAATGAATATGAAAAGTTTTTTCAGAGAGAGCACGAGCGAAAATCTAACATCGACACAATCGCAAATGCATTGAAATCCAATTTTGAAACTAAAAATGCTGAGACCATTTCGCCAGATGGAAGTAAGCAAATGGTAACTAAGTCGTTTAATTCATCTGGTAAAGAAGTGTATACATCCAGCAAAGATGGAAAAAATGTAATGACTTTTTCCACTAAAAAGCAATTGCTAGATTATTTAGGGGGATAAGATTAGCCCCCTTTTGGGGGGCTTTTTTAATTACTGCCCCAATCCCCAAAGAGGATATTGAACGAAGAGATTTGGATTAGCCCCTAGACCAACCGTTCCGCCTGTAAATCCGCGAAGAGCACCATTGGTTAGATTCATTCCAAATGCCGGGGTGGCACTTACACCATACTCCACTGCAGTTGGTGTGAAGGCGAGAAACTTACCCAATTGGTAATATTTTGCCGAGCCGTCTGCGTGTCCAACAATAACTCCGCCGAATGCAGCTCTTACTTCATCCGCTGGTACAGTTTGAAGTGCAGAGTAATTGGCTGTTTGCTTGCCGAGCTCCCATGCCCAGAACTCTCTTACAGCAGGAGGGAAAACGGTGACTGAATTTGATGAAGCATCTGTGCCGTATGCAATTGGCACAACACCGATCTGGAGGTTGCCAGATTCCATGAGAATACCTGCCGCAGAAGTATTTGGTAGAGCTGTCATACTTCCACCAAGCCAGCTATTCCGGAACATGGTTGATGATCCTGGTGCTCGATTCCAGGTGTTAAGCTGACCAGTGAGAGAGGTGTTGAGGAGATAGCTTCCGGTTACCTGTCCGCATTGTGCCCAGCTTCCAGCAGGACAGCTAGGGGTAGATGCATTGGTATTTCCGCGAGATGTGTTGAAGTAGAGTTGGACATTCTTAACATAAGGCTGTGTCCACTTCTGCCAAGAGAAGTGATTAACTCTGTGTGCAAATCCTGCTGATACTCCGCAGTTTACTGTACCAACTACGTTGTTGAGGGCACCGTTAAGACTAGAGTTTGCGATGCAATCATCATTGCGTGGATACATATCGTCATTATCGGCACCATACATGATGACGCCAAGAGAGATCTGTTTTTGATTACTGATGCCGGTGGCTTTCTTTGCTGCTGCCTTGGCTTGAGCGAAGACGGGGAAGAGGATTGCCGCGAGGATTGCGATAATCGCAATCACGACAAGAAGTTCGATTAATGTAAAAGCTTTTTTCATAATTTTGTTGTCATTTGATATAAATTTAATTCAACCTAAGACATGTATATTGTACAAAATTATCCTGTAAAATTTAAATATGGAAGTTTCTTTTAGAAACTTAAAAAAGAATGTTCCCGCTATAATTTCAGAATGCAGGTGTAGCCAGAGATTTCTTGAGCTAGGTTTTTTACCTGGGGCGGAGATTAAAATTATAGGTGAATGTTTGCTGGGCGGGACAGTAATAGTTGAAACAAAATATGGCACCTTTTGTGCTCGAAGGGATGAACTAGATATTGATTTGAATGTAATTGAAGAAGGGTGAAAGTTTTTTTTATATAAAAATATAATATGAGCTTTTCTGATATTCTAAATAGATTCGCCGAGAAAAAAGCACTCCAGGGTGATTCTGATTTCGCCTTTAGACTAATTTCCGCTTCTGAAAAAGAAGAAGAGAAAGAAGAGAAAGAGGCTGAAATGATTAAGCGGGGCAAGGATCGCAAAAAGGTGGCCAGTAAGGAAGTTTGGATTGAGGCTTATGAGGAGCTACTTATGCGGTTGATTCCAAAATTTATGGAGCGTGGGCTGGGAGAAGACGAGGCTGAGTTTGCTGCTGAACAATATCTTGAAAAGCATTCTCATTTAGTTGACGCAAGGGCCGGGGATTTAGAGGGGATGGCTATTGACCGTGCCATGATGATGCATGGTGACACTTATGCCTCTACTTTATCTAATATGATTAAGAAATATGCAGGTAAGGATCGCAAAAAGGTGGCCTTCAGCGACGAATCTTGGCTGGATTCCTGGCTTGAGGCTCGTGAAAATCTTTACATGGTTCTGATTCCGAAATTTATGGAGTCAGGTCTGGGAAAAGATGAGGCCGGGATTGCCGCCGAACAATATCTTGAAGAGCATCCTAATTTAGTTAATGAAAAAGCTGCAATTTTAGAGGAGCGGGATAGTGACCGTGCTGTGATGATGGGTGGGGACGCTTACGCCTCTACTTTATCTAATATGATTAAGAAATATGCAGGCGAATCTGAAAAAGGGAGCTACGAAGACGCGATCAAGAATCTTCCTGGTTTCACTGGTATGTTTGGCAATGGATTTTGCTTTATGAATAAAGCTCAAGCTCAAAAAGCTTTGGCTATTGGAGAGCAAGCTGCTAATTTCTTAGATTGGGCAGTTGAGAAACATGATGATGGGTTCATGGCTATTTCTAGAGGTAGAGACAAAAAATCTTCCACGCTTGATTCAATGATTAAGAAATATGCTGGCGAAGACAAGGAAGATAAAAAAAAAACATCCCAAGAGCTTGAAATAGAAAGATACAATAGAGAGAGGGACAAATGGGACAGGATGAAGAAAAGATGGGATAAGTTTAAATCAGAAAATCCCCTTCACAAAAAATCTTCCACTCTTGTTTCAATGATTAAGAAATACGCTAAGGAAGATTGGGAAATTACTGGTGAAGAATTTTATGGCGGTGAAACTCCTGATTTGGATTTCGAGGACGATAATCAATTCTATGACGCTATGGGTCGTGGATTTGAAGATGCAAAATACACTCCAGAATCGCAGTCAAATCCTTATAGCGGTAATGAAGAATTATCCGCCGCATACGAAGCTGGTGTAAGACACGCCCTTGAAATGCTCCAACAGAGAGGAACTAAACTTTAATCATGAATAAACTAGCACACAATCTGGCTTCTTTAGGGAAAGAGCTTTATTTAAATGGCTTTGAAAAAGAAGCAAAAACTATGCTTTTTACATCTTTGAGAATTGCACATATGGATCATCCTCTTCTTGAAGTAATTGAAGAAATGGGTTTTGAGCATGCAGATGATGAAAATGTGGGAGGGGGACTGGAGATTTTCATTAATGTTCACCCTGATGGCAAAACGGAATATGAGCTGATGAAAGATGGGGATTCTCATGAGTTTGATTCTTTCGAGGAATTAGTGTCTCATCTTGCTGAAGATGATGAATCAGATTGTGGCTGTGGGTGTGGTGGAGCTTGTAAGGAGGCATCCTCTAGCATCTTTAGAAAAGCGGATTCATTAATGGATTCGCTAAAGAAAGATAAACTATCTGACCAATACATGGATTATGTTCGTGATTTTGGATACATACCTTATGAAGATTGGCTTGCGGAAAAAGATTATGCCAATATGGATCTGAGTGAAAAAAATCAAGAAGAGTGTGAGCATGAATCTACTTATGAAGATTGGAGCACTGCGGGCAGGAGTTTTGGGCCGATGATCGTTTGCTCAGACTGTGGAAAGGTGCTCAGAGCAAAAGACATAGATGACTATGAACGAGAAGAGAGTGAAAGAGAATTTTATCGAACAAGTGCAACAAAGAAAAAGAACAAACCTCTAAATAAGCCATTTCGAACTCCAGGTGGGCCAAAGAAGTTTTCAGTTTATGTCAAGAATGAAAGCGGTAATGTTGTAAAGGTTAACTTCGGTGACCCCAATATGTCTATCCGAAGGGATGAACCAGGTCGAAGAAAGAATTTTAGAGCTAGACATAATTGTGATAATCCGGGGCCGAAGACTAAAGCTCGCTACTGGTCATGTAAAATGTGGCAAAAAGGAAAATCTGTTTCTGAGATGACAAGGAGAAAGAAAAAGTAAAATGGGTATCTTTAAATCACCTAAATCGCGGTTTGTTTTTAGTCAGAACGCTGACGTAATTCAGGAAGAAGATGATTTTCTTGATAGGTACAAATTGATTAAGGTTGAAGAGGATTTTCTTAATAAATACAAATTCGAAAAAGAGAGATTTTACAGACTTTTAGAAGAAGACTTAATAGCCCCTTACGAAAAAGATATTACTGAAAAAATTTTTCATGAGCTAGAAAACCCAGGTTCGTTTCCAGAAATTGTACCCAGGATAGGCGACCCAAAAAAGAAAATGCTGGAAAAAATACATTTTACGAATCTTGTAGCCCTAAGCAAAAGACAACATATTAAAGATTAAAAACAAGGATAAAATCGTAAACAGCAATTTTAATTGCCATGCCCCCAGGAAACATATGATTAAATTAAATGCAAACATCGGCGGTTTACGCCCCAATTTTACTGATAAAGAATACGCTGAATTTATCTCGAAGCTGGAAAACCTAGTACCCGGAAGCTCTGTTCGATTTGGCTCGATCTTTCACGAGATTTTCTGGAACCCAGAAGATCTGGGTAATTTTAAAGGGCTTGACAAGGTTCTAGAAATCTGCAGAGATAGACAGCTTCAACCTTTGATTTTAGTGATGCCTACGCCTCATCCAACATCTGGCTGGTACAAAACTGCTAAAAACAGAGACGGCTGGTGGTTGCCTAATGAAGAGTTGATTCCTAAACTAGCTGAGAAGACTGATGTTTTGGTTAAGCGAGTTCTCGCTAAGTGTAAAGAATTTAAGCTTGAGCCAACTTGGCAGCTGTGGAATGAGCCAGCGGGCAAAGCTTTTAGCACAGTTACAGGTCACAATCTTGGTAATAAACCAGGGGGGAGTTCTACATCGAAATATGGTGAATGGACGTTAACCCTGCATAAGCTTCTTTGGGAAACAAGCCAAGTGTTAAGAAATAATAAGATACCCACCAGTAAAATAATGTCACCGGCTTTCTCTTGTATAGGGGATGGTAACATCCAAGAAGTAAGTGAGGTTCTCACCTGGATACCACCTAGCGAATATAATTGGCAAAAGAATTGTGGCGTGATAGCCTGCCATCTTTTTTTCAGAGCAGGTTGGGCACAGGATCCAAAAACAAGAACAACGGAAGTAACAAATGGGTTTAACGCATCAATGAATTACTTTAAATATTTTGTTGCTAATTTAAGACTTCCTAAGTCTAAGAAAATTGTTATTACAGAGTTTTATGTGACACCAGGGATGTGCGGCGTGTTAACTACAGCTAACCCTGAACAGCTTGATCCTTTTAGAACAATTGCATTCGATTTGCTGGCTAAAGAAAAAATCACCAGTTTTGTTTATGGAATTGGCGACGAAAATGATTCTCCTGGCACTTATTGGCTTGCATACGGCGGATGGAGTCAATGGTTGAAGAAGAAGAATGCGGCTATTTCGGGCGGATTTAATTCATCTCCTGCTACTGGTGGATTTAATTCATCTCCCGCCACTGGTGGTATCAGCACTTCGCCTGTTAAGTGAACTTTCCAATCATGAATTAATGTACAATTAATTCATGATTGGAAAAGGAATTATACTTGCTGGCGGAACTGGTTCTAGATTATATCCAGCCACACAATCTGTCAGCAAGCAACTTCTCCCCGTATACGACAAGCCGATGGTTTATTATCCTTTGTCTATTTTGATGAGGGCGGGAATTCGTGATGTTTTAATAATCACCACACCGCATGAGCAGAGCTTGTTTCGCAATCTTCTAAAGGATGGTTCTCAATGGGGAATGAGCATTTCATATGAAGTTCAGGCTTCTCCAAATGGTTTAGCTCAGGCCTTTCTGATTGGAGAGAGATTTATCAATTCCGAGCCTGTGGCTTTGATTCTAGGCGACAATATCTTCTACGGTGGCAATCTGATGAGCGAGTGTGAGAAGGCTGTAGAAAGAGATTGTGCTACTGTGTTTGCATATCGTGTGAATGAGCCCGAGCATTATGGAGTGGTTGAGCTCGATAAAAAGAATATTCCTTTGAGTATCGTAGAGAAGCCGAGCGATCCTAAATCAAATTATGCTGTTACGGGCTTGTACTTCTACGATTCAGATGTTGTTGAAATTGCTAAGAGCGTGAAACCATCTGAAAGAGGGGAGCTAGAGATTACATCTGTCAATAATGAATATTTAAATCGAGGGAGGTTGGCTGTAGCAAAATTGTCACGGGGATGCACTTGGTTTGATGCGGGTACTTTCGACAATTTGCTTGAAGTAAGTAATTATATTGCATCAATTCAAAACAGGCAAGGATTAATTATTGCAAGCCCAGATGAAATTGCTTTTAGAAACAATTGGATTACACAATCTGAGCTAGATGATTTGATAAATTCTTATGGTAAAAGCTTATATTCTAAGCAATTAAGATTGAGTTTAGATTGAGTTTAGAGAATTTTATCAGCAAGAGCGGCAGCTTTTGCAAAAGCCGCGAGCATACCCGAGCGATAATCATCTGAGTCTGAGTCGCTTAATTCAACACTATTGCTATATTCATTCAATGCTTCGATGAATTTCTGCTTTTGAGTAATTGGTTTAAAGCTTTCACGACCTCGTTTATCAACATTAGTTTCCCACGATCTATTTATGTCATCTCTCAATGCTGCATCTTCCATGCCTGGATCGGGGTTGTTATAATCATCAAGCCCCTGGCTGATCACCGAGCGGACGATTGGCGTAACAGACGCTTTCTTAAAGATTGACATAGTATTTATTTCTTTTTAGATTGTGCTGGTTCCTTGTTAAAGCCAATTTAATGCTCTGAGTTGATCTCTGATTTGTTCGTAGTCAAATCCGTCAAAATAAAACTTGGCGACTAATAGTGCCTGGCGATCATTACCCGATTTGTAAAGATTTTTAAACATCTGTGATACTTTATCTTCTCCACTATTAAATAAACCATCTCGATCTTCAATATCATCGTTTAATTGATCTTCTTCCGGCGAATAATCCTCCAAACCTTGACTAATAACAGTCTTAACGATAGGCATAACAGACGCTTTCTTAAAGATTGACATAGTATTTATTTCTTTTTAGATTGTGCTGGTTCCTTGTTCATGCTCACAGAGATCCCAACAACTTGGTGGTAGTTTTTTCGCCCGATCTTTACCAGTGTAAAAACACAATCTGGATAAACAATGTCAAAGCCATTATCATTGAAGAAATATTTTTGTGGATTCCCAAAGTTTTTAATTACTGATTTAAAATCAGACATAAGTCCCACATTTCTGTACTTCACAGATTTGTTTAAACCATAGGCTTGCAGTGTTACAACTTTGCTATTTTTATCACTGATTGCTGTGAGTAGATATGATTCTCTGGAATAAGTAAAGGACTGAATTCTTTTGTCATCAGATTGATCTAATGTGATTGGGTTTCCAAATCTATTAGTGACATCGAGAATGGAGATATTCGGGCCGAATCCAAGGAAGCCGGGGAATGCAGATAGTGTTAGGAGAATTGATAGCATAAATATATATACGAAAGATGTATAAACTAATTGTATGGCACTTGATAGATGGAGTATGGCGAATATAGCTCAAGAAGAAGCGGCCAAGGCTCTTCAGCAATATAAAATTGATGACAGAATCAAAGCGGCTATTGAAGCAGAGCTTCAAACAAAAATAAAACAGGAAATAGATTCTCAATTCGCGGACATGAAAACCGCAGTGAAGATCATGAACGAGCAAATTATTATTTTAAAAGATGCAGTGGAAATACTCAGTAAAAAATACAATAAGTAAAATCATTTTTTCAAGCCCGATTGCATTCTTTCTTGGCGTGGGTGTGTTTGTTGCCACTGACGTTTTGCAGCCGAGCTATTTCAAGAATATCCCCGCTTATTTTCCTTATTTTATAGCCGCGATGGTAGTGGGCTACCTGGCTGTATTCCTCGCATCTTCTTATATATCCACAACAAAATCTAAACCAAGAGCTATATTTTTTATGCTTTTATTCATGGCTATGGAAGGGTTGTTCTCTGTTTTAGCGGTTTCCACTTATTATGGAAGTCAGGAAATACCAATTTTGAGAATAGTTTCAGGGCTGTGTTTACCCTTGGTGTTTAGCTTGTTCTATTTTTTGAAAATCATAGAAGCCGAGCCGGTTGTAAAAAATGTAAAAGAATTAATAGATGAAGCAGATCTTTTTAAAAACTTTGATGAGCTTGAGCTTAGCAAGCCTGATTTCTAGTTGTGCGAATAAACCGATTGAAAGTAAATTAATTTTAATTGATATATCTGGCTCTAATGCGGTTAATATCACAAAAACCTTAAGTAAAGTAAATGATATTTACATGGAGAGTGGGCCAGGTGATATCTTTGAAATTTATTTCTTTTCGAGTGTGAAATACCTAGCGTACAATGGTGCTAAGTTCAATAAAGACCGCGATTTTTTACCATTCATTCAGAAGGGCTATGAAAAGACAAAAGAGATTAAAGTAAAAGAAGGCACTTCTTTTGATATTTGTAAATCAATTCTGGAAAAAACAAATGGCTATACATCAGCTTACATTCTGACAGATGGGTTTTTCGAAGATTCAAAAATCACAAAAATCAACACACCACAAAATCTGAAAATAAATATTGTTGGACTCAATATACAAAACAATGAGATTGTGTTAAATGCTTTTAAAGATCCTGGACAAGTGACGATAGATTTTCAAGGTGATTAATTATAATCTTAAGAAAATAAAGATATGATTGATCTTTATTTGTTCGAAATTAAATGTGCTGAAGAAATTGGGGATTATAGGCTGGCAGATTCTTTAGATAGCAAATTAATGCGAATCGCTTCTTCTAATCACAGAGAGATACAGAAGAAGATTACAAGAAAAGTTGAATCAGATTCAGCAATTAAAGATGTTTCATTTTCAAATTCGAGGCAGAAATTCATCGTATCAGCGGATCAATCTTTGAGTAATTTCACAAAGAGAGAAATTCAATCTTTGGCGGGGCCATATCCTGTGTCCTTCCGATACAGCAATAAAACAATCGACGAGCTTATGTCGGGTGAATCGGAAGACCCCATGCAAAGGCATTTAAATGAGCTTGAACAGCTGGGTCCAGATTATGTAGGTTTGGACTCACTTGATGACATGGAGCCGTCAGATGAGGATCTGAGGTTCACTGCGGAGCATCCTGAAAATGAGTTTAACGAAGACCCGGAAGACATAGACGCATTCTTGCTGGAATTCGCCCGAGATAATATGCGAACACAGCCTGGATATTAGATTTCTCTATTGAAGAAATCTGCTTCAAACGGTGGGGCATCAAGATTTAATTTTGATTCCAGTTCATGTATTTTGTAGAATTTCACTTTGTGTGTTGCGAGTAATGGAGTGTATGTTGCTAAGTTGATCAGTAACTCGTGATATTTTTCGCCTATAATTTTAACTATAAGAAGAAGCTCTTCGTTTGTGTATTTTCTATCTGTTAGCTTAGAAAGAAATTTGTCAAGAGCTGCCGCTTGAGATAAATAAAGTTTGGCTACTTCGTTTGGCTCCATATTATATTGTTATTCATTCATTATTGTTGACCTTTTTCCTTAAAAGACCTAAAGCAAGTTGAATTTTTTCATATTTCTTGATTTCCATGTTTTCAAAATCTGATAAACTTAATTGAACTTCGCCATTAAAAATATGTTTTGCTAGTAGTAATTCATAAGGTAGTTTTTGATCCCCGTTTTCACTATCAAGAAAGACTTCACATTCTAGATTGAAGTTTTCTATTTCTGTTTCGCTCATGCAGAATGAACTTTTTAAAGCATCATAAACACCCTTGATTAAATTAAATGAAATTGGGTCGTTTTTTGACTTTGAGCTATAAACCACTTTATTGTTTTTCATCAATGTAAAGTTTACACAATCAATCATTTTCCGCATCTCGACAAAAGATGAGTAACCTTCTTCATTGAATGAGCCATAGTCTAACTCTGCCGCTTTCGCCACAGATATAGGTTCATGAATTAGTTCATGATATTCGCACTGAATCTCTAGGGTCAACCGGTTTTTCTTGGGGTTTGACATATATTTCTCCTGTGGGTTCGCCAAATAGACCGTCTAGATGAACATTGAATTCATTCTGTTTATAATACTCCTGGTATGCCGATTCTTGGAGAAGTGCTGTGAAATTAACTTTGTGAATATACGATGATTTTTCTGCTGAAACTTCAAGACTAAAAACTTGGAAACTCACATTCTCCATAGGGAAATAAAAAGGGCCGCCGAAGTACATCACCAAAGTTTTATTCACGCCTGTGTCAAAATATTTTTGAAGATTCTGCGAAGCAATGAATTCGATACTTCCCGATACAGATCTGCTTTTTAGGGAGATGTATCTCATCCCATCTATGATATTTTTATTAACGCCGTCGTTTGCTGTGTATTTTTCTTCAAGTTTATTATCCACGCTGAGAGACATGCTGTATATATTATTTCCTTGTACTGCTATAGATCTTGCAAGAGGGCTGTATGCGGCATAAAAAGAACTAATACCCAAACTTTCCACTGAGTTATTAGATTCACTGTTTTCCTTGAATTGAGTTTGTCCGAGGAGGAGAAGACAATCATATGTTTTCGCCACTCTGTAAACAGATCTAAAGCTTGAAAAGCTTGAGTTAATTCCCACACTTGTGGCCGCTACGTCGCTTGTGTCGTAGTATTTTTTGAAATCTATCCAGTTTTTATTTTCGTAGAGATTTTTTGGAAAAGCATATGCTGATCCGCCTACAAAATCCAAATCTATAGAAACAGAATCCGAAGCACTAATGCTGAATTTCTTAACAAAAAGCGGAGCTCCAATATTCTGAGGGTAAACATCGGTGCTTAAAAAAAATGGAACGAACCAATATACAGCAAGCCTCCAAATTTGTTGTAAGAATTTTGAATTTGGTTGATCGGTGCTATACGGCAAAATAACAGGCAGAGTAATTTTGCCTTCCGTTTTTAAGGCATTGTTTTGAGGGCTAGAAATAAACTTAGACCAGGTGTATGTATCAACAGCTTCAAAAAACTTGATATCATTTATATTTAATGAATTTACTAATCCAAAATTATAACTAGACTCATCTTTGGCGATTTCTGATAAGGTGCCCTGAAGCGATTCATTAAAAAAATCAAATGAAGGTGTGAATTTTTTAACTGTATTTGCCGGAATGGTTGCTCTATAAACATTAATGAACGGCATATACTCGAAATTTTCGTTATAAAATGTTTGATTATTGTACAGAGCGATTGCTACTCTTTTAAGAGATGATGGGTTGAACAGAATCAAAGTACACCTCTTAGCCAGTTCTTGCAGACCATTTTAGCAAGACTGTAGTTCATAGAATTTATTGAATTGCTGTCTACTACTATTGTGCTTAACCTTTCATTATCTGGGAATTCAATTTGAATAATTGCATTCAGTAAAATCTGCCTGTATAAAACTGAAGTTCTTATAAAAGGTTTCCCAGTAATGTGATTTATAAATGTGGCTTCCTCTAATGCGTTTGACACCGTGCTAAAATCTGGCCCTTTAGCTAAATATTTCAGAGTAAGTGAACTGTTGTCATTGGGCGATCTGAATTTAGTCAGACCATTGGGTAGTTCCTCAAAACTATATTTAAATTCAAAACCGTACATGTTATCCATTATTTCCTGTTTCCATTTCAAATAAGGGCTGACCCTGTCTGTCTCTTGTTACAGCAGTCCAGTTGAATTGAAGATTGACGTAATCGCCTTGGTTAATTTCCACCCTGCCGGGATTCCAAACCGTGTAAGGAATGTTATAGATTTGGTTATTGAAATTTAAGCTTAAACTTTTTCTAGTTGAATTATTTAACACGGGGTATCTATCGAATGTTGGTTGGGATGATCGCAAAGCCAATACAGACATTGTACCATTTATTTTTCTTTGCTTTGAATAGTAGCCAACGGCATATGTTCTTTGCATTTTTTGAGACATGTTTGTGTGTATTACCTCAAGCCCATTATCTATATTAAGGGTAAACTCTTTAATAGGTGTGGCAGAAAAACTTTGTGTTATCAATCCGTCCATGTAATCTAGACTGTTTAAATCTGTAATATCAAACGTAGATGTTATATCATTCACAAAATCTGATATCAAAACCCTGGATTTGTGCAGGGGGATAATTGACATTTTTGATAAATTAACTGAGCTTGCATTTATAAATTCGTAACGAATGGAGCGGGAGTAGTTGAGCGAGACTATTTCGCATTTTAGTTTAATATAATCCTGCTCCATACTGAGCGAAATCTTATCTATCATACAAGGATAAAAACTCCCTTCGGCACAATTTATCCTAAACATTGGTTCATATTGCACCGGGAATTCTTCTAGTGTAGTCCCATATTTAAAAACATCCACCCAGCCAGTGACTGGCATTGGGTCTGGTAATTCATTAACTTCTACGGCTAAGCCACTGTCGCTAACTTGGAAGTATTTATATGCCGACAATAAGCCTTCCGTTGTTGTAAATAAATTTTGATACATTAAATATTCATTAACTGGTGTATTGTTATTTGGGTTAGTTCCGTCGTTTTTCGTAAACTTAAATGGGGCGGATGTTCCTTGGTAAGACCATGCTGATAAATTAAATAGCATGTCTATCGCGGGATCTAATGTTCCTGTCACACTATTTGAAAAAAGAAAATCAGCCGAAATATTTAACTTTCTGTGATCAAGCATTGTGTAGTTAACTTGATCGAAACCTCCAAATAATAATCTGTCCTCGACCACTCCTTGATTTACGTTGACAGATATTCTATCAATAAGTGCATTTCTCGCGGATGAAAGAGAATTTCCGAAATAATCACACTTAAAAATCTCGATGTAGCCATAATTACTTGGATAAGAAAATAAATTTAACATCATGGCAAGGAATCTACTGTGAAAGTATCATAAATCGTCCAGTTTATAACACTGGTTCCAGTAACGAAATTAACACCAGTTTCCAAATCTGGTGCAACAAAAACATCTATCACTGAGTCGAACAGATCAGTTTCCTCGCCAAGTAAAATGGACGTACCTCTGTTTGTGCCTCTCGGCAGGCTTCCAGATAGTGTGGTCTGGAAGCCAGTGACGGAATTAGCGGCGAGCACTGAAATCAACATCGAATTCTGGATAGGTGCAGTTGAAATGATTGCTCCGCCTACTACAGATACGCTTGCACCAACATCGTCATAACTCAATGTGTCTAGGTTTAAATTTGGAACATAAATTTGAATTCTAGCTGGATAAGCTGATTTATCATTTGTCAAATTAACGCCTCTGGAAGAAGTTACATTACCCGTGGAGCCTTGATCTACAAAACCCAGCTTAATAATCTGAGACGGGGAACTAACAGTTGAATTCCATGTAGGTAAAGAGTTTGATGTTGCGAAGTTAGTTGAAAAGCCACTTGACACCCTGAATTTAATCTGCTGGTTGGCGTTTATAGCATAAGGAACATTCATTGAGAATACAGCCCAATAATTAGTGTTGCTGTTTAGCCCGATAAAGTTTTCTTTTTCTGTTGGCATATTCATCAAATAAGACGACGATATTGATGCTATGGGTATGGACTGAAGCAACTCAATAGTGGTACCAGTTGGGGCTGAGGATGTCCCTGTGTATATTCCGCAATTTAATTGAGATAGTATTGGTAGTAGCTGTGCCCCCGAACCGCCAGAATTTGTTTCATTATCAAATATTGTCAGAGTAGGCGTGTAAGTATAGCCGCTGCCAAAAGATGTGACAACCACCGACCCAATGCCTCCACCGGCTGTCGTTGATATAGATATTGATGCACCTGTTCCTCCGCCGGTTATAAGAACATATGGAGATATATAATTAGAACCAGAAGAAACTATTAAGCAACTTTGTATTCCCGTGAGAGGGCCGGGGTCGGTAATGAAAGCGTTGAATCCCAATCCCCCAATTATACCCCGCCTGCCGTCAGAATCTTTTATCTTAAAGGCAAAATACGACGAGCTAATACCAAGCGGGGGCGATGATGTATTTGCAAGAACTGCAT
>Ga0315904_10004186_pt1 | contig 20723 bp, 19 predicted proteins | sample LakEriMetagenome_6_FD_203529 | JGI IMG/M metagenome (GOLD analysis project Ga0315904, IMG submission 203529) | Freshwater fungal communities from buoy surface, Lake Erie, Ohio, United States - Buoy 12 MA120 | ecosystem: Environmental > Aquatic > Freshwater > Lake | place: USA: Lake Erie, Ohio...
TTACGACTATTATACAACCATATATGAACATTGACGTATACGAATTTATTTTGTCAGTTAAACCCTTATTTGAATAATACGATTCTTGGTCATACATATTTTCAATATCATTCAGGTCTTCTTCGGTTATTGTTTCGTTGGGATTGTCAAAGTTATAATACTGCACATATCCAGTTCGTGGATTTATGCGTGGGCGCATGTAGTTGTATTCTATTTTGCCAGGGTCACAATAATATCCATATCCATCGTCATCATCATGGATTGTTATATTTATCCCGATTTTAACCATAGTTTTACATTCTGTTGAGATATTTTTTTTGATAAAAATATGTCAATTTTACAAAAGTGATTGTGATAATAACATAAACAATTGTCGCTATAAATATTTAACTTCGAGAACATTAGGATGGATACGGATACAAAATCAATATATGGCGAATATTTTAAATATACAGAAGAATATCAAGCAAAATACGGCAAGCATAGTGTGGTGTTGATGCAGGTGGGTGCATTCTTTGAAGTGTATGGAATCAAACTGGCCGATGGAGATGATATTGTGCGTAGTCAAATCACACATTTTGCGGAAATATGTCAACTTAACGTTTCGGCAAAAACACAAACATACGAGAACGGTACAATTGTCATGGCGGGATTTCGCGACTTTACTATCGATAAATATATCACAAAACTTACAGAGAACGGGTATACAGTTCCCGTCTTTGTTCAAGAAAAAGACGGCAAAGTAATAAGGCGAGTGTTGGATAAAGTATATTCGCCAGGCACATTTATATCGTGTGAAACCGATAGCAATAATACTATTTCCAATAATATTATGACTATTTGGTTCGATGTATACAAACCGTTTGCAAAATCGGTTCAGTACAGAGATACGATGGTCTACGGAGTTTCTGTTGTAAATATTTTTACTGGTCAGTCGTTTATTTTTCAGCACGAAACCCCTTTTTATATGAATGTTACTACGTTTGATGAACTGGAACGGTTCATTTCGATATACAGCCCTAGTGAAATCATCATTATATCGCCGTTTGACAAACCCACAATTCAATCGATTAGTCAATATGCGGGTATTCATACTAGCGTGGTTCATTTAATCGATTCGACCGATTTGAAAAATGAAAAAATAATGCGGTGCACCCAACAACGATATTTGAAGGAAGTATTGTCGTTCTTTTATAAGGAGGATACGTTTGATATTTGCAAGGAATTTCAAGAACACATTTTGGCGACACAGTCGTTTTGTTATTTGCTAAATTTCATTCAGGAACACAATCCAACGTTGGTGCGTCGAATTTGTTTACCCGAATTTAATAATACGTCGAAGCGAGTTATATTGCCAAATCATACTTTATTACAATTAAATATCATTGGTGACATGTCAGCCGAGAACAAGAAAATGGGAAAATTATCGTCGATTATGTCATTGTTAAACAAGTGCAATTCGCCAATGGGTCGCAGATTATTTCAACATCAATTGACGAACCCGACGTTTGATGAATCATGGTTGTCGACTGAATATTCGATGATTGCAAACATGACCGATGGAGAACATTATGATATGGTCGATTCTTTTCGAAAACAGCTTTCAAAACTGCGAGATATCGACAAAATATGCAGACAAATCGTTGTAAAGACAATTTATCCCAGTTCGATTTATCTTTTGTATACGTCATTGGATCGAGTACAACAAATGAACACGTGTTTATATGAAGACACGGGAATTTTACAATATTTATGTGAATCTTTTTTGGAGAATGGAGAACCTGATAAATGTGGTAGCGTGGTGGATAAAAAAATCACCGAAATTATGACATTTATAGCTGAGAATTTCATATTGGATCAATGCCAGTCAGTGAATTCCATGAATACATTTCCTGCGTCGATTATTCAACCTGGTGTATCTGCAGAGTTGGACCAAGTCATGGAAAAGTATAATACTGCCCAAGCCTATTTTAATACCATTTATAGTATTTTTAATGGAATTGTTAAATCGACCGAGCAATCACAGACTGACACTGAATATGTGAAGATTCATGAGACGGAAAAGTCCGGAATGGGATTGCTTATTACATCGAAACGGTCATTGATTCTTAAACAAAATCTGTCTTCTATTTCAAAGAACGACCGAATTGTACGAATTGACGACAAATTCTCGTTTAATGCAGATGATGTGAAATTTGTAAAGGCATCTGGCACGAACCTAGAAATCACCTTTCCGGAATTAACCGAAATTTGTAAAACGATTTTACATTATAAAGGTGTATTGAATAAATTAATCGCCGAGTCGTATATACAAGTTTTAACAAAGTTGGAAGATGTTTATCTGGATTCACTAGAACACATATCCACATATGTAGCGAAGCTCGATGTCCTGACAACTAAATCGTATATTGCAAAGAAATATAACTATTGTAGGCCAGTTATCGATGCGGCTGCTACCAAATCGGGTATATGTGCAGTGAACATGCGCCATTGTCTAATCGAACATTTACAACAAGACGAAGTATATGTACCGAACGATGTTGTTATTGGACGAATGGACAGCGGAGGCGACGGAATTTTATTGTATGGAACCAATGCCGTTGGTAAAACGTCTCTTATCCGCGCCATTGGCGTATCGGTGATAATGGCCCAGACCGGCATGTATGTTCCGTGCTCGTCATTTGTATTTAAACCATATACGGCTATTTTTTCTCGCATTTTGGGAAATGACAACATTTTCAAAGGGCTCTCTACGTTTGCTGTTGAAATGAGTGAACTTCGCGTTATATTGAAGTTGGCGGATGAAAATAGTTTAATATTGGGCGACGAACTATGCTCGGGCACAGAAATGGAGTCCGCATTGAGCATTTTTGTTGCAGGGTTGGTAGAACTGGACAAAAAGAAATCGTCTTATATTTTTGCGACCCATTTTCACGAGATTGTAGATTATGAAGAAATTGTTCAACTGTCTCGTTTGACACAAATGCACATGGAAGTTAGTTATGACCGAGAACTCGATTGCCTGGTATATGACCGCAAATTAAAAGCCGGGTCGGGGCCGCGTATTTACGGACTGGAAGTATGCAAGTCGTTGCATTTGGACGCCGAATTTTTAGAACGGGCATATGCGATAAGGAATAAGTATTACCCGGAAACGAGTGGGGTGTTATCAAATAAACAGAGTACATATAATGCGCGAAAAATAAAAGGGTTATGTGAGCTATGTAAGAAAGAACTGGGTGAAGATATTCATCATTTACAGCATCAACAAGATGCAAATGAGGATGGGTTTATTGGAACATTTCATAAAAATCATAAGGCGAATTTAGTATCCATATGTGAACATTGCCATCAAAAATTACACAGTCCCGAACCGACTAAGGTCATAAAGAAAAAGAAGACGACCGCCGGTATGAAATTATTGTAGAATATGGAATAATGGGCCTGTTATGAGCCAGGTGTATATGTTGACATACCGGATTCGGCAGCATTGATATTATAGAAATCAAAACTAGGAGGTGTGGGTGCGGTGGCAGTTTTGTCGGTCAAATAATTGTTTGACTTGCTCAATAATACACTTTCACTGTAATCTGGGACGTAGGTTGATGCACCATGCTTATATGTTCCCGGTTCATAATATGTAGCACTGTTTTGAATCGCTGGTCTAGGGACGGCAATTTTCTTTTTTTGTATTGGGTCATACAGCCATACTACACCTACTTCTAAACCATATCCCGTATCTTTGGCAATCTTTTCAGCAGAATCGTGATATTCAATGTCGAGATTATTGAGTCCTTTCGAATAGTCGATTTTATCCGCGGTTTTTTCATCTATTTCAGGCGCAGGTGGACCAGTTTCTACAAATCCGCTCGCGAAACCACCACTAATCGCATCGCTTTTTGCTTTGTCCGTTTTTATTTTAGTGAGCGAATCAAACGGCTCGTTTAGTGTTGTCATGGGCAATACATGCGCGTATAATAGAAAAATAAGAACTAGTACCAAAAAAAATATAATATATTTCATTTACATTATATTTACATATTTTTTGAGTCAATGTTGTAATGTTTTACAAGACGATCGAAGCGTTTGTCGCTTTTACATTTTGGGCAACCATTTCCTAATAACATACAGTATTGACTGCCGCTAAATTCGCCGTGATAAGAACATATCAGTGTGATTTTGCTGTATTTATTTATGATTCGTACATTCGAATAATCATACTTATTTCGGTATATTTTATAGAGTTTCTTTACGTAAGCAGACTCTTGTTGAGTGTAGTCGGGTTCATCGTCGTCATCTTGTGAAAATAACCAGCTCCACATTCTAAAATATATTATATGGTCAATGGGTTAAAACTGAATAATTTTATATAGTTTCAATTTTTTCTTTTTTTCTTGGTATTTTTCGTTTTATTGTGTCTATTTCTTTTGGATTTGCCATTTTTGCGTTTGTTCGTTTTATGTAATTTATTTTTGCTGCCACCGACTGTACGACGACGTTTAGCCTCCGCTGTTATTGCATCTGCTTCAGGTAGTGGTTCAGTATCCGCGGATACAGTATGTTCTTCCGGAAGTGATAAGGTATCCACAGGTACTGGGTGTGGAAATGGAACTATAAATGCATCGATTCCTTCGGTAGTATTCAAATTTATGAAAGACCCGTCTCGCTCATATGTTTTTATAGTGTCGGGGGATGTATCTGTGCTATTACCATCTAATAGTGTCATCTTATATAATATATCAAATGCATTCACAAATAATTCCATATATTGACCTTTTTTTCTATTATCGGTTAATTTATCATAGTTTCTGAATAGGGAATACCACCTCATTTGATAACTGACTTTATCTTTATAATATATCGGGTTGTTTATATGAAGATCGTAGTCTGCAATGTAATCAAGAACATCTTGCATATAATTAATCTCGTTTATACGCAATTCATCACGATACTTATTTAATTGAATTAATTCATCGATATTCTTGTTGAATTCCAATAAATTGGTTTGACCCATATGTAATTCCAAGAGGTCTTTGCGACGCTGGTTTAATTCCATTAGGTGTCTATGACTCTCATCTAATTTACCGAATTCTGTTTTAAAATATTCCATTTCTAATCTTAGGCCATCTTTTTGAGCTTTATTTAAATAAACATTTTTATCGTCACTCAGTATATTTGATGCTCTTCCAAAATCAATCAATGAACATTTAATTTCTTGTTCTGAATTCAAATAAATCATGATATTTCCAGCATGTAAGTCAAAATGAATTACGCCAATTTCAATAAATAACCGCGCAATCTGTGCGAATGCATTTGAAATTGCGTTTAACTTATCAGCATAAGTGATTAATTTTCCATAAAAATAACTGTTGTTGGGTATTCTAGTAAACTGTTCTAGCGTTGTTGATTGAGTTATAGTTGGCATCACTAACAGGCCGATTCCGCTGTCATGCTCAGGTATCTGCGACTTATTACTTAAAAACTCGAATACATCACTATTAGCGGTTGGATTATGCGGTTTGCGAGTAGTATCGTTTGGATAATTGTTGGCATTTGATTCCTTAAAAAATTTCATTAGCGATAGTGAATCTTCCATTGTAAACATAGATAAATTAGCGACTGATGGGCATATTGCAGGCCGACCGAAAGTAATAGATTCTTTCCAGATATATTGTTGTAATTTTGCTTCATTAAAAAAGCTTTCTCGCGATTCAGAAGATTTATGTGTACCATTATAGTCGTCTAAATCGCGAGCTGGGATATCTGTAACTATCACAAATTTGAGTATAAAATCTGTTACAGGAACTGTAAATTGATTGTCTCGTAAATTTAAATATTCAGAATCTTCTTTGTCCACCGTTAAATTTAACATAAACCCTTTTAACGACTCTGTAGTGAGTACCGACAATTTGGAATTCGCTGCGTTTACCATATTATAAATTGGCGTAAAATCTTGGCTATCGGGGTCATATACCTTCCGTTTTACTCCGCCAGATTGATTATCCATTGTTAATTGTGTATACTATATACCACTAAAATATAACCGATTTTTTTACTTTTATCAATTTCATAATATGTTGGGTTCGCCCCCTTTTTGTACTAGTCTAGAAAATTGATTTATAGAAAAGTATATATAGATATAATATACATTCATAATCGATAATGATTATTCCAGTAAAATGCTTTACATGTGGTATGGTGTTGGCCGATAAGTATAGATACTACCAAAATGAAGTGCGTCGTATTAAGTTGTTGAACGGTAAGTCCACCGAAAAGGTTATTTACTTGACTAAAGGCAATGCTGAAAAGACGATTGAGGGGACCGTTCTAGATGATTTAGGATTACATAACGTATGTTGTCGAAGACATATGTTAACACATGTTGATATTGAATAACCAATATTATATCACGTAAATATATAATCATGGCGAAGTTGAATCTATCCCAAAAAAAGTCGAAAAAGAATAAACAGAAAAAAACGGCGCGTAAACAATGGAAAGGAGGCAAATGTGGTTGCAGCTCTTCTTTTTTTAGTGGCGGTAATGCGAGTCATGCGCCGTACCCGTTGAATACATTTGAGAATGATCCTCAGCGGGATCTCGTGTCTACGCGCATTATGCCGAATATGAAGGGCGGAAAGAGACAGCTACGGAAAATGAATACACGTAAACGTCATCAACAACGAAAAATGAAGGGCGGGTTTGCGTCAGTAATGACCGGAACAGATGTTTCATTACGCAACCCAATTTCGTCTGGGTTATCTTTGCAGGGTGCACTTACCGGCGCAAATATATTGGGTGGAAATCAGGTATCTTATGCCGGTCCATACATGTCCAGCCAGGTAAGCAACTTAGTTGTGTAAACCATTGAAGAATTAGTTCAACATGAATAAACTAGTTGTAGTTGTAATCATGTTTTCAATAATAATGATCATAATATTTTGACTATTATTATTAGAATTTGTGAAACATGTCGATAATTCTAGATACGTCCAATAATATAGGCGCGACGTTGTCAACTCTAATTGTATCGGTAATAATAGATTGGTTGAACGTAACAGTATGTTTGAGTAGGTGCATATATTTTTTGTTGTAATTATCTATGCCGCCGGTAATAACAATAAGCGGTTTTATCGGTAATAAAAATGAATCTCCGTGTAAATTGCAGTCATGACAATTATTTTCGCCAATGTACTGTATAATTTCATTGATGAGAGTGGTTTTACCGTTACGCCCGTCTTTTCCCGATAAAATAACCATCTTATCGTTCGGTAAATTGTGTTTGATGTTGGTTACAAATGTTTGCAAATAATCATAATCGCCGACCGATAAATACGGCTTCCATCGTTCTAAAAAAATAGTCATTCTATAATTATATATTTGGTGAAGTCTTTATATATAAGAGTTGTATATTATGTTACGATAAATGCAGACAGTTTTATATATTGAGGAAAAAAATATAAATATACATTAATTCGTTACTTAATTTGCAATTTACATTTTAATACATGCGAAGAAGCAAAACTTCTCTATGTCGTGTTTTTTTATGCGAAACCCGTTTTTTTCCAATTCCTCTTTCAACCGGTCTCCTTTTTTTCCAGGAATAATATTTTTATGTTCGTCCTCTTCCGACCATCGTTTGGTTGGTTCGATAATGTATAACTCTCCATTACTTTCAAGTATACGACTGGCTTCGGCAATATATTCTTTGCAGTTATGCCCCCACATTGCCAGTGATAGAATGCATATTTCTACTGAGTTATCATCCAATGGAGTATGCGAAATATCGCACGATGTAACTGCTGCGTTTGACGAAATGTGGTCGTAATTAATGAACTGAAATCGATGGTCGTTCTTGTAGTGCTCGGCTATTTGTGCTTTTCCACAGCCCATGTCTACAACAACCTTTGTTCGCTTCATTTGTATTTTATTGAGTTCGTGAATAATACGATTGCGAGGGATTCCGTCTTCTGGAAATGACTTCTCATTTTCTTCTGCTATTGTGTGGTATTTGTTCCATAAATCTGGGTTCTCGGTAAACTCTTTACCAAGATTTTGCGAGGTTAATGTTTTATAGCGTTGGTGTAGCATGGATAGTTCAGTTTTTACTCGTTCGCGCTTGTTTTCAGCGGGTTCAGTTGGAGGGCGAGTTGCTTGAACTTTGAGTTTCATTGACTTCTTCGGTTTTGGTTGTGGATTATCTGCAGCGGGTGATTTTTCGTTTATAATAAGCTTCTTCTTTATTAACTTCTTCGGGTTTGACTGCGGGATATCTGCATCTGCAGCTGCATCTAATTGGCGCCAATCCGGCAGATTTTTATCTAAATAATCGCGGACTTCGGGAGAGCATTTACCACGACTCTTTGTACCTTTTAATGCTTTCTTCCAATCGCCCAATTTTTGTGCATCTTTGTTTTCTTGTTCTAATTCATTGGTTATGCGGTTTGCCTGCAAAATATATCGCGGAAAGAAATTCTGTTTTTTTTGTTTTCGCATATTGGCTCGTTCAACTATATGTTCAGCATATTCCATTGCCTTTTTATCAAAAACAACCTCAGTTCTCCAATCAGGTAAGTTTTTATCCAAATAATCGCGAACTTCATCAGAGCAATTACGATGATATAGACTTCCCTTCAATGCCTGCTTCCACAAACTCAATTTTGACGCATCCTTGTGTTCTTGTTCTAACTCCGGTGATGTTCGTGATTTTTTAAATGGCATTCCACGAGGCAATAATCTCCCACCTGCATGGTTTCGCGCTTTGGCGCGTTCAACAATTGACGTAGCATCTTCCATTGCCTTTTTGTCAAACTCAACTTCGCTTCTCCAACCAGGCAGATTTATATCCAAATAATCACGGACATTGTCACAGCATTTGCCTGACCGGATGCCCTTTAATCCCCCTTTCCACACTCCTAATTTAACTGCATCATTGAATTCTTGAATTAAATCATCATTTATGCGTCTTGATTTTGATATTTGACGTGGAAGGAAATTCTTTTGTTGTTGTTTTCGCGTGTTGGCACGTTCAATTATCAGTTTAGCATTTTCCATTGCGATTTCATCTAAGTTGCTTCTCCAACCTGGCAGATTTGTATCCAAATAATCACGGACATCGTCTGGGCATTTACCGTTCATGATGGATCTATTCAACATACATTTCCACTTGCATATTTTTGTCGCATCCTTGAATTCTTGAATTGAGTCAACATTTATGCGTCTTGATTTTGATATTTGACATGGTAAGAAATTCTGTTTGTTTTGTTTTCGCGTGTTGGCACGTTCAACTATCAGTATAGCATCTTCCATTGCCTTTTTGTCAAAATCAACTTCGGTTCTCCAATCTGGTAGATTTTCATCCAAATAATCGCGGACTTCATCCGAGCATTTACCAATCCCTGTACCCTTTAATACCGCCTTCCATCCTTTTAATTTTTCCGCATCTTTGTTTTCTTGAATTAAATCATCAGTTGTGCGTTTTGATTGTGGAAGTCGGTCGGGAATATAATTCTGTCCATGTTGTTCTCGTAATTTGGCTCGTTGAACTATACCAACCGCAATTTTCATCGGGTCGTATGTAATAACCTCGCAGTCAATAACGCAACTACAAATATTCTTTGTAATATCTATATCCCCACTAATATTCCAGAGGACTTGCACATCCGGATTTATGTGGACGTTTACACGCATTCTGTTTTCCCGGTTAGGAGCAGAGAGTTTGTTTTTACCTTTCTTTTCACCAGAAATCTTCACGATTGGCTGATATCGACTACCGATGACGTCATTATAATCATCGTAATCCTCATCCACATTATCGTTTCGGTATAAACGAATAATCTCACCGCATTCACAATCCTGATTGTAGAACTCAATTGGATTCTCTAATGAAGTTGTATGGATTTCTACACAAACGTCGTTGTCTGCTGCGATACGCATAATTACTTCTTCATCTGTCTCACAATCGGCGTATTCGTCGTAGTCGATTTCGGCGTCCAATACAAATCCAATATTTTCTAACAACGACCCATCTCCAATAGAGTCTAATGTTTTATAACCTTGTTTTTGTAAATTGCTTCGAATTTCATGTGGCGAGTAAGAGCTGGGATAATTTAGGCAGATGTCATACAATTCTTCATCTTCTTGTTTCAATGCACTCAGTACATTCAAGATGCCGTTAAAATTTCCAGTCTCACTCATATCTTGACGAATGGCCGCATCGCATTTCTCTCTATCCCCGTCGCATTCCAAATACTTTGTTTTATCTACCCAGCATGGAATCAAGATAGTAGAATTGGGTTTATCCACCCCAAATACCTTGCGTACAATCCGCCCAATATTCTGGATAATTTTTACATATGATGTCTTAGGATCAACGAAGACACACATATTTGCATTTTTGGTATCTATGCCCTCGCCAATTGTTTCACACGATGAAATCACTATGACTTCATTGTCAGGAGTAGCATCAAATATTTTCAGCATTTCTTTTCTTTCCGCAGGTTTTGATGCCGAGCAAATCATCTGTATTTTTTTATATTTTTTCTCGCGAGGAAACTCGCTTTTTTGTATTTCTTTGAATGTGCGTTTAAACTCGGCGTCATTTACAAAACGATTCACAGACGTATCTCTTCCCGTATTTACATCGGCGTGGAATGTTAAACACCGATTGTTTCCTGTGGTTAATATCGCACGGGCGATGGATGCGTAAACCGACTTATTTGTATTTTCGGTATACATATCAACACGTATTTCAAACGGATTTAGATAACCTTCCACGACCCCTTTCAAATACGAATATTCGTACACCAGCTTACCACAAACGCTGTCGTCCAACTGCTCGCGGTCATACATCACGATTCCGTTTACATTTTTTGGCGTTGCCGTAAAGAATATTTGTTTTTCGCAGAATTCGTTCTCGAATATTAATTTTTGATAGGTTTGGCCGACTGCGTGATGTGCCTCGTCAAACATACACACATTGATTTTTACACCCCCAAGATTTTCTAAGAGTGTTCCGTAACTATGATACGTAACGCAGACAATCTTGTTTGTTTGTTTAGATAGGAAACGAGTGATTTTGACAGGGTCAGTGGTTGCTTCCATCTCAGATGATATATTTAAAATATCATCGTTTGGGAAATCGCGTAAGTATTCACCGTAGAACTGCACTATTAGTGACAACGATGGAAATACATATACGACTAATTTCGCATCATCAATAATGCTGCATTTTCTCATTAATAATGACTTACCTGTCCCACAAAACATTTTAACGAGACATTTTTTATTTGTAAGAAGCTCGTTGCAGATCGCGATGTTAGCCTCCTGCTGATAGTACCTGAATGTTGATGTCATATTAATGATGTGATTGTTTTAGATGTATTAAACATACTCGCTAATTTAGTATTCAATTTTTTACATAGTTTTACCATTTTAATCTTCCTTAGTGTATATAGAGAATGTCAATCGTTGGACTAAGAAATCTATGCACCCCTGCGGTTATATATTTGGCAATATCCATGATGTTGCTGGTGGTTATGTATATTCAAAACCGAAATAATGTAGACGTATATTGTTTAGGCGCGTATGAATGCGACGTTACAAACGTTACTGCCATTTTTTTGGTTAAATTCGTTTACATTTTGTTTTGGACATGGATATTGAATTTGATATGTAATTCCGGCTTTACCAGTATTTCATGGCTGTTAGTGTTAATGCCCGTTATTTTGTTTTTTCTATTTGTCGCACTTCTATTCATTAGTTAAATCGTATACATAAATTTCATCATTTTCACAATTTTCATAAATTTTGCCATTATTATATTGTAATCATATTGTATAATGACAACTGCCCGGAAACACCCACATAAACATAAGACCACACATAAACGCATTTGTGTAAACGGCACGATTGACGAGGTAAACGAAGGCTGGAAAACAATTACTATATACGGAGAACCCTACGAGCGCGGATTCGCTCATGGGTATTTATTAAAGAACGAGTTGAAACGCATGATATCGACCCTCACGTTTTTAGTAAAAGACGAGATGGATATTTCCATGACTAAGTACTTACATACGTGTAGTAAAGTAATCAAGCCTGTGATTAAACGCGATTTTCCGGAATTTTATACGGAATTAGTTGGAATCCGCGACGGTGCAAATAAACGCGGTCTCGATATCTCACTCGACATGTTAATTGGCTGGAATTCGTATTTGAGTATGTATTCTTATTTTTTAGAAGGTTCCGTTATAAAATGCAGCGCGTTTATTGCAACCGGCAGTGCAACTGAACATGGAGACATTGTTATGGCTCATAATACGCACACGAATTTCGCAGACGGGCAGTTACATAATATCATCATGAATGTAATCCCCGCCTCTGGACACCCATTTGTCATGCAAACTTCTGCTGGCTATATTGCAAGTGGAACTGACTGGTTTATTTGCTCAACTGGCATGATTGGTTGTGAAACCACAATTGGCGATATTAATTACACACCGCGGTTTGGAGTTCCCTATTTTTGCAGAATTCGCCAAGCCATGCAATATGGTAAATCGTTGGACGACTACGAACAAATTATGGACAAGAAAAACGCAGGCGACTACGCATGCTCGTGGTTGTTTGGCGACATTAATACCAATGAAATCATGTTGTATGAAATCGGCCTGAAGGAAAAGAGCGTACATCGAACGAAAAATGGAGTGTTTTATGGAATGTATAGCGCAATGGACAAGGACTTAAGAGAAAACGAAACGACCGACGAAGACCATGACAATATAGCGACCAGCTCGGGAGGAAGAAAAATACGATTGAACGAGCTGTTGAATAAAATATACAAAGGTAAGATTAACATTACCAATGCCAAAAAGATTGTGGCCGACCATTATGACAGTTATTTGCGACGAGACGAGATGAATGGCCGTGTAATATGTAATCACAGTGAAAGCGATTATGTCAATTGCAATTATGCCCCGTATGATTTGTTTGGCTGCACCGACGGAAAAGTAGTAAATACCGAAATGGCGAAGAAGATGACATTTCAGGGCAGATTCGGCTCCGCATGTGGACGAAAGTTCTCCATTAAACAACATGTTCACGACCACCCCGAAATGAAAAAATGGAGACCACATGTCAAGGACTTTGTTAATTATGAATGGACAAATCTAAATAAAAACAAATCGAGTCATACTGTATGAATCATCTAGTAGAACGCATTAAGCGTCTGCCGCTAGACCTGCGATTATTTTGCATTATTCCATATACATATGAACTTCAGCCACCCAAACTGGTCCATGATATTCGCACATATCGTGTTGATACGCGCATTCTAGATAATGTTTACGGGACAATGTACAACGACGCGATATTGTTACATGATTTGAAACGATTTTGTCAAGTTCCTGATATCTACACGGAGCCTATCTCGTTGGATATAATCGACGAATTCGATTTGGCCTCCCTTCCAAAATGCTTCGGCGTGTGGAAACGACATTTTTCATACAAACACATGTCAAACTCGCAATTGTATGAACATATAACTCATTTTGATACGGTACATGTTGACGAATATCGATGTTCCATGTTTATATGGGGTCTGTTAACTCATGCTGAACGTACAATGTTTATTAATGCATATATATTGGACGTTTGATTCAAGACGACAAATTTGCTATATTGAAAAATTGATTGAGAATATATGTATATAAAATATATATACATACATATCTTATATAGATAATGAATCCCGCAATAACGAACGTATCGAACGACGATGCCGGCTTTAAATTTACACTTTCTAATACAAATGTAAGTTTAGCGAATGCGATACGCCGTACCATATTGAGTGATATACCTACATTGGCATTTTATACAGAAACATATGCCGATAACCAATGTACTATTCACGACAACACAACTCGTCTACACAATGAAATCTTAAAACATAGATTGAGCTGTATCCCGATTCATATGGTCGAACATGACATTTTGCCCGGAAATTATGTACTGGATTTGGATGTTGTAAATGACACCGATTCTGTTCGCATTGTTACTACCGAGGACTTTCGCATTCGCAATAAAACCACAAATAACTATTTAACAAAGAATGAATTGATTAAGATTTTCCCGCCGAATTCGCGAACCAATATGTACATTGATTTTGCAAGATTGCGCCCCAAGATTGGGAATACAATTCCGGGCGAGAAACTGAAGTTGACCGCCGAGTTCTCTTTACGTACTGCGAAGGACAACAGTATGTTTAATGTCGTATCTAAGTGTGCATACGGAAACACGATTGATTCGATGAAGGCGAAAGAAGTGTGGGAAGACCACGAAAATAAAATACGCGCGGAGGGGCTGACTGCGGAAGAATTGGACGTCCAAAAACGCAACTTCTACTTATTGGACGCGCATAGATACTTTAAGCCGGATAGTTTCGACTTTATTATTCAGTCTGTGGGTGTATATGATAACAATGACATTGTGAAACGCAGTTGCCAAATTTTGCACACGCGCCTAATGAATTTGGTTCATTCGATTGATTCTGATATGGTCCATATTAAGTTGAGCGAAACGAGTATGGATTATTGCTATGACATTGTGTTAGAAAATGAAGATTATACGATTGGAAAGGTGTTGGAATATATCTTGTATGAAAAATATTTTGTAGACCAAAAAATGTTGTCGTTTTGCGGGTTTAAGAAGCTCCACCCACACGATGATGATAGTATTATCAGGGTTGCATATACACAGGTAACTGACAAACGAATGGTAGCACAGCACTTGCGTGAAGTATGTGTATTAGCGGCAGAAATATTCATGAATGTTTATAAAATGTTTTAGTCGCGCCGGATAAAATTGAAAAATAGTTATATGTATTATGATGTTCATTTTTTTATGAATATCATACGACGAATATTTTGCAGGTGTGCATCGGTCGAAGGAATGGACCATGATTATTTGAATTCTATTACATATGAACAAACACAGCCATTTATTCCGCAATTATCATATTGTAAGGTGATTAAGGTTTATGATGGAGATACAGTCACAGTTGCATCTAGGACCGCCGGCACAAATACTGTATATAGATTCTCGGTGCGTTTAGCCGGGATTGATAGTCCGGAAATGAATAGTAAAAATAACGTAGAAAAAGAACGTGCGATTTTTGTGCGTGACAGATTACATGATTTGGTGTTTGGTAAAATCGTTTTATTGAAGAATTTGTCGACTGAAAAATATGGGCGCATATTGGCCGACATATATTTAGATAGTTTACATGTCAATCAATACATGATTGACCAAAAATATGCATGTGTATATTCTGGCGGGAAAAAACAGGTCTTTGTGGAAAAGACTAACTGACAACTCACACAAAATGTTTGTTAAATATATACAGTGAATGAGTAATACAGAAGATTTGACTGTTACCCCCACAATGGACTTAGTTGATATTTATCCTGGTGAAAATAAAGTAGATTTCGTTGGTGTTCATCCAGTTGAACCGACCGTGGAATCAGTAATTGTTGTGCAGACCGAACCGACCGTAGATTTCGTTGAAGTTCCGCAGGTTGAACCGACTGTAGAAGTAGTAATAACCCCGACTGAAATAGTGAAACATCCCGGATGCTGTGATAAGATAACCGCCAAATTAAGCGACCAGGATTTTACACAGAAGATGAATGTATACATTTCCTTTATTTTTGAGTTGTACCGTGTAGTTATGGGATCTTTTTTGATTTTATTTGTTCCACAGAAATGCGGCGAAGACTCGTGCACTATTTTTCAGCCGGTTAATGCCGGAAACCGATTGAATGATGCAGCGTTTGGTGTAAATATTCTCACATTTTGTTTGTTTTTAGGTATGTATTATGCCGAAATAAAACGCGAAACACAAATGATAACCTATTTACATGTGAATACCGAAGAGCCGTGCGATAATGATGCGGTTGGCGAGGCATTGCGTAAATTACCTGCAGATAAAAAATTAAGTATTTTGAGATGGGATAAACTGTATTTACGAAGTGGACAATTTGCACTAGTCGGGTTTATCGCAAATGCTGTTTTAAGTTCGATTGCGATTTACGAAAATTTTTTGGACGGAAAAACTACATCGTCGTTGATTACTAATATATTGTTTATGTTATTGAAAATACACGAAACACAGAGTATCACAAATACCGACCAAAATATTTTTTATTCTGCCTATTTGAACGAACGTGTACAATTCAATGACGTGGACCCGGATAAGATAGAACATTCGATCGATAAGCCCACGATTGAAGGCGGTGTAAATATTGCGAATACAGAGAATATGGTTTGAGCAAATTTACAGGTATGCACAAAAAATTGATTATATACTTCGCGTTCTGGACCATGTAACAAAACAACATGGAAAAGCGTATTAATACCAAAGTAGAAACATATATTGGTGAGTTTAAGACCAATATATGTGATCGGATTAAAAATATTCATTTTGATAAAAAGGAGCAGGTGACGGAGCTATTGCAGTATGTGTACGACTACGACCGCATATGCTTGACGAAAGACGATTTTATAAAAAGAAAGCGAATTAAGAATGCAATTCCGGTGACGAATCGATGCAATGCAATGCGGGCGAATGATGAGCAATGCACTCGCAGACGAAAGGACGGCAGTGATTTTTGCGGGACACATTCAAAGGGAACTCCGCATGGCATGGTTAGCAGTGCAAAAGACGCCGCGACCGATTCAAATAAATTGGTGGATGTTTTTGCGAAAGAAGTAATGGGAATCGTTTATTACATTGACAATTTCTACAATGTCTATAACACAGAAGACGTTATGAATGGTATCGAAAATCCCAAAATCATCGCAAAATATGTGAAAAACGGAGAAAATATTACCATTCCATTATTAGGATTGGGTTAAATCAATGGGTGGGTACAATTATTTGTTGATTTTACGTGTAATGGTCTCTTTTACAACTTCTTCGCGGTTGTTTGATATAAATTCGGTAATCGTATTGGCGGTTTCTACATCGCCTTTGTAATATTTAGATAATATTGTAAGTAGATTTTTTTTCGTAATGGGCTTCTTTACACTTTGTTGTGTATAACACAGTTGTCCATCCTTAATATCTACACAGTCGATTTCATTGGATTTCATTATTTCGAGGAGTGCGCTCGATAATTCTTTTTTCTCGTTGACGCGGGTACTCTGTTCTTTTTTAAGGGACCTTATTTCATTATCTAGTTTCACCCAGTCTTTTATAGTTTTAATAAGCGTTTCTTTAGTTGACATATATACCGTGTAATGAGATTTATTTTTTATATTTATGTAATATAACAGTTAATAAATGCATTTTACGAATGTCCGTAGTATATCAAGAACAAATCAACAACAAGCGCTTAATGCTACACCCTCTCAAAATATAACTATGTTTAATATGTCGTCCAGATTTAGTAATCGGGCGGTGCAGGCACCAATTGCTACCGTAGTAGCCGAGCAACCTGCTCCGGTCGATTCACGTAATAAAATTTTGTGGGGACCGCCAATTTGGTTCTTTTTTCACACATTAGCCGAAAAAGTGAAGCCCGAATTATTTCATGCGAATCGGGACGCGTTATTCAAGATTATACGCGAAATATGTTCAAATTTGCCGTGTCCAACATGCACATCACATGCAACGCAATATGTAAATAATATTAATTTTAATGCTATTCGAACGAAGCAGGATTTTATAATGATGTTATATGAATTTCATAATAGCGTAAATAAACGTAAGAATCTTCCGGTATTTCCATACAGTGAGTTACAGCCTAAATACGAAAAGGCGATCTTTATTAATATTGTAAATCATTTCATGCATTTTTATAAGATGGAACATCATGCAGTAAGACTCATGTCGGAAGATATGTATCGACGACGATCCGCAAAGTCTATATTAGAATGGTTGCATGCAAATCAGCATATTTTTGATAAGTGATATAGAGTGATATGTGTATGTAGATCATAAATGTTTGTTATTGCCGAGTATATTTGGATTGGTGGGAACGATTATGACCTGCGGTCTAAATCGAAAACCATATATGGCGTGAATGCTGACGATATCAAACTGGCAGATTTACCCGTATGGAATTTTGACGGTTCAAGTACAAACCAGGCGACCGGAATTAATTCAGAAGTATTGCTTATTCCTGTCGCTATGTACAACGACCCATTTCGAGGTGACGGTCATAAACTGGTATTATGTGAAACCGAGTTGACTACGGGTGTTCCTGCAAAAAACAACAATCGTAGTTTTGCTCGCAATATTTTTAATTCGCTATCCGTCATTGCAGAATATCCATGGTTCGGTATTGAACAAGAATATACATTGTTTGAAAATGACAAAAAAACGCCGTTGGGGTGGCCAGTAAACGGATATCCGGCACCCCAAGGCCCGTATTATTGTGGGGTTGGATATGACAATGCAGTTGGACGCGTTGTTGCAGATGAACATTATCGATTGTGTTTGGCTGCTGGATTAATAATGTCGGGAATAAATGCAGAAGTCATGAAAGGACAGTGGGAATATCAGGTGGGTCCATGCGTTTCGCTAGATGCCGGTGATCAAATGTGGGTATCCCGGTATATTTTACACAGGGTATGTGAAATACATAATGTGCACGCATCATTTGAACCCAAACCGGTGCGAGGAGATTGGAATGGGTCCGGATGTCATACGAACTATAGCACGGAATCTATGCGCAATGGGGTCGCAGGTAGCATTGAACGTGCATTGGTAGGATTGCGAAACACACATCATGATGCGATTCCAGTGTATGGAAAAAATAACGACCAACGCATGACCGGTACACACGAAACATCTAAATTGACGGAATTTTCATACGGCGTTGCAAATCGTAAATGTTCGATTCGCATTCCGCGAACAACTGCTGCGGACATGCGCGGATATATTGAAGACCGACGACCCGCAAGTAATATGGACCCCTATTTGGTTACTGCGACTATAGCCGATGCTACGTTGTTGCAAAAATTTGACGAACCTGATTTTACATTGTGTGAAAGTACGTACTATCATTCGTCGATGTAATGGTGAATGGATAAATCTAATAAAAATGGAATGTATATTTTTATTAGGTATGATGCAGAGCTAGCCACGTATCAAATATTATGAAAACTATCTATTTCAAATAATTGTTTATTTCCACGCCGTCTTTGTATACTTTGCACCTGAATTTCGCTTTGTTTGTTTTTTCGCATTTTTCGTTATTTTTGTATTGATTAAAATACTGTAGTTCTGCTGTATTGGTTGATACCACGGCCCATGCCCATCCTGCTCCAAAAAGACCCCCGATAAAGTATGTTAGTAAACTATTTTTCCAATCATAACAATAAGGCCCTATGCGAACCGCATTTGTATTAATGAAGATTTCGCTTCCAATCAACAGTGTGAAAAACACAATTGTTGGCCAGTTCGATGCGACTAAATCTATTTCATTCTTTGAACCGACTATTAGCATTGTTGTTAATAAGTAAAAAAACGTAAACCCAATAATATTTTCACCGACAGATAGCGATTTATTGCCAAACGATGTAATGTCACATATCATATTTTGACTCATGTCCTGCTTATAATTTGGTATAGAATTACTAATAATGCCGATAGTAATACCAACGTTAAGTAATAAACCGGCCAAATATACGAAACCTTTGACATCACCGTTAAATATAGAAGAAATGGTGAAAAAACATACTAAAATAAATGGACATAATCGTATAAACATATACATAAATGTACTAGAATTAATATCCATGGTTGATTGCCTATATAGTTATGATAGATTATAACTATATACGATTCGAATAATTGCCCTATTGTACGAATTGTGAAATGCCTACTTATTCAACCCGTTTCGCTCCCTTACATTTAAATGTTTGTTTTTTTGCACGATTACATGCAGTTTCAGAGCCAGCAAAGTATTGTAATGATTCGTTTTTCGTAAGGTTGATTGTATATCCCCAAATAAGACCAAACAATGATGCAAATATTACCGCGGCGATTACACCTTGCAAATTAAAGCAGTTATTTATCATTTGCCATGTGGCATCACAAACCGCTAATACACCGAGACTTAGAAATGGTCCAATTGATGAACCGATATATTGTTTCACGTAGGCTGTGTATAATAAATACGCCGCGGTAAAACTATACACCGTTGTACTTATCGGCACTTTTGATATACCCGCAACATGATTGATTGTAAACAATGTACATAGTTCATTTTTTTGGCCGCGGCTGTCACTCTTTCCAACGACGCCATTACCAAAAAATACTGTCAACAATGTTCCAACAAATAGGCCGAGTAAATAAACAATTCCGTTAAGGTTTGCATTAATAATTGAAAAGAATAGAAAATAACATACGAGTATAAATGGTGCAAACAAATATATTATACCTTGTACATTATTATTCGGCAACGAATTTGCTAAATTGACTAGTCGGCTTTTAAAATCGTAGAAAGCGGCATCCATCTTATTTATATGTACGCATATTTAATTCCAAAACAAAATATGCGAAATGTGATTGTTATTATTTCGCATATTTACACCAGTCAACATACAACGCAGTATACAACGCAGTACACAACAATTCATTAACTAAATTGCGGCGCTAAATTTGACACTTATGTATTATCATTTACAAAAACATGAGTGAATACTTCGGTAATCGTTGA